>Ga0078972_1003681_pt1 | contig 44877 bp, 59 predicted proteins | sample YelNatPaOPGAMG01_FD_67568 | JGI IMG/M metagenome (GOLD analysis project Ga0078972, IMG submission 67568) | Hot spring thermophilic microbial communities from Obsidian Pool, Yellowstone National Park, USA - OP-RAMG-01 (SPADES assembly) (version 2) | ecosystem: Environmental > Aquatic > Thermal...
CTTTTTCATTTAAAAATCCTCCTTTTAACGGTGTTTGTATCCCCGTCAACCCTTCAAGAATATTTTACTTGAATTATGCAAATTGTAAAGCAAGGCAACTTGACCGTTCCCTTGGCACGGCCACCATCGAATAAAATATGCGCCGTTAACTGTTGACGCGGCAGTGACTCCGCATATCGAAACGCCGCGCTCGGTCAATCCCCGTGAGGGTGTGAAAATACGATTTCGGACACCCTTACGTCTATACATGGATTTTCAACTTTTATTTTTTGAAAAGAGCACAAATTTCTTATATAAAAAGCCTCCTGAAATCCGGAGGCCTTTTCGATAATCGTTTTAAACCGATCCGTCACGTTTAAGCGTAAACTGTCCGACCATCCCTTTCAGCCGTTCCGCGCGCCTTGCGAGTTCCTCGCTCGCGGCCGCGGATTGTTCCGCCGTCGCGGAGTTGGATTGCACTACCGAAGAAAGCTGGTCTATCCCGATGTTTATCTGCTGAATGCCCGCGGCCTGTTCGTTAGACGCGACGGATATCTCTTCGACCAGCGCCGTGGCTTCTTCGACGCCCGTTACGATATCCGAAAGCGCGCAGGCCGTCATATCCGCTATCTTCGTTCCCGCTTCTACCTTCCGGATCGAGCCTTCGATAAGCGCGGCGGTCTCCTGCGCCGCGTTGGCGCTCCTGCCCGCAAGCCTTCTGACCTCATCCGCAACTACCGCGAACCCTTTTCCGTGTATGCCCGCCCTCGCGGCTTCGACGGCCGCGTTCAAGGCCAATATATTGGTCTGGAACGCTATCTCGTCTATGACCTTTATTATCTTGGATATGTCCTCGGCCGCGGCGTTGATCTCCTTCATCGCTTTTTGCATTTCCTTCATCTGCTCGTTGCCCGTCAAAGCGTTAGCCTGGACTTTTCTCGTCAGTTCGTTCGCGCTGCTCGCTCTTTGCGCGTTTTTGTTCGTCTGTTCAGCCATCTGGGATACCGATGCGGATAGCCCCTCTATGGAGCCGGCCTGTTCGGTCGCGCCTAAGGCTATCGAATGGCTGCCTTCGGATAGCTGCTGAGTGCTTAAAAACATCTGCTGCGCGGCAGCGTCAATATCGGAAAGCATCTCGTTCAACGAATCGACGATCCTGTTTATTGAGTTTTTCAGCTCCGTAAAATCTCCGAGGTAATCGGACGTTATTTCGATATCAAGGTTTCCGTTCGCTATTTCTCCCAAAACGGACGATATTTCTCCGATATAATCGTTGAGAGACTTTATCGTTGCGTTGAGCGAATCTTTTATCAACGCGTAATCGCCCTTTAAGTCTCCCGTTACGCATGTGTCGAGATTACCTTTCGAGACTTCTCCCAACACCTGAGCGGCTTCGTTTATGGGTTTCGTTATCGCGTCAAGCGTCGCGTTGAATCCTTCGATTATATTGCGGTATGCCCCCTGATGTTTTTCAGCGTCCGCCCGAACGGAAAGCCTTCCCTCTGCCGCCGCGTTAATAAGCATTTCCGTATCTTCTTTCAGTTTTTTTATCGAGGCGATAATGCTCCTGAACGCTTCGCGCATCTGTCCTATTTCGTCTTTGGAGCATATGCCCATCGAGGGTATCTCCGTTTCGCCTGAAGCAAGGAGCTTCAAGCTTTTTGTCAGCTTATTAATAGGCCTGCTTATGCCCCCCGCGATCACAACAGCGATCACGGCCGATATCAATAGTTCAAATCCAATAATCACATAGGTTATTAGCTTCGTGTTCTCCGCGTCCTTCATTGCGGCGGCCTGCTGGGCGTTCGCCTGCTGCGTCAACGCCGCATTCAGCTTATCCAGCGCGTTCGTTACGTTCCTTTCGATCCCGTATAATTCGCCCGCATGGAGAAGATCGTACACAACGGCGTCTCTGTTGCCCGCCTGTATTTCCTGAAGCGCCGATTCAACTTTATCTTTATACGCCTGGATCGCCGTTTGGAAATTGCTTGTCAATTCCGCGGCGTCTTCGGGCAGCAACGATTTCACGATATCGATACTCGAAGCAAGCCATGCAAGCGTCGTCTGCAGGCTCGGTATGCTTTGCGCAACCATCGTTTTATCCATCAGCAGCATGTTTCGGAAATTGTTGCGGGTGTTCTGGAACGTTATCGTTATATTGGATATGTTTCGCTGGGGCACTAACATTTCGTTATACATCTTTGAGCTCGTCCGCGACACCGATTCCATGTTGACGCTCAAATAGAGCCCCATTCCCGCGCCTATGAACGCTATCAAAAAAAAGCAGATCAAAAGCCGGGGCGCTATCCTCATGTTGCCCAAAAAGCCGGGGCGCTTTTTCACCGGCCTGACAGCCCGCGTTTTATCAGTCTCCTTGACAGGCTTGGCATCCGCTTTGGGCGGCTTTACGGTTTTAAAAAATCTCATTGCTTATCTCTCCAATATGAAATTTCGCTGAAATCACATATATAAAATCGTTTTTTTCTCTCGATTTCTTAATATCGATGTTTTATTTGGGCATAAATAAAAAACGGCGGTTTTGAAACCAAACCGCCGGCGTTAATAGCTGCCGAATCACTCGCACGGGTAAAATAAAAGCGGCCTGTGCAAACGGCTTTTATCCGGTTTTTTTAATGCGCATATTATTTCCACGGCGCGGCGAACTCAAAGCATCAAACGGTATATTTCAATTACGTCTCTTTCGGTCAATTTGACAAAACCGCCGACGGTGCCTTTTCTTCCGTCCCCGTAGCACGCGTTATGCGCCATCTTTTCGATATCCTGTTCTTTTGCCCCAAGCTCTTTGAAGCTGACGGGCATTCCGATAGATTTCAGAAACTGCTTGAAGGCCGCGATACCGGCCGCCGCTGTGCTTTCCGGATCTTCAAAATCCATCTGGCACCCCCATACGCGCACCGCGAGCTTTGCGAACCTGTTTACGTCGCGCTTTTGGTTATAAGTCATCCACGCCGGGAACACGACCGCCAGCCCCGCGCCGTGCGCGCAATCATACAGCGCGGACAGTTCGTGCTCGATATCGTGGCTCGCCCAATCCTGCGTCCTTCCCACCCCGCACGAATTATTATGCGCCATCATGCCCGCCCACATTATATTGGCCTGGGCGTGATAGTTCCCGGGATCCCTGACCGCCCGGGGAGCCTCGTGTATCATCGCAAGAAGCAGCCCTTCGATCATTCTGTCGGTAACCTCTACTTCTTTCGTCGTCGTGAAATAGCGCTCAAGCAGGTGCGCCATTATATCCGTTATCCCGCACGCTACCTGATAGGGCGGCAGCGTTTTAGTCAGCTCGGGATTCAGAATCGAAAAAACCGGCCTGAACGCCTCCCCCGACGCTCCCCGTTTATACATCCCGTCCTCTTTTGTGATAACGGAATCAGGGGACCCTTCGCTTCCCGCCGCCGACAATGTAAGGATCGTCCCTATCGGCAGGGCTTTAGTTACGGCTTTGCCCTGATAAAAATCCCAGAAATCGCCGTCGTAAACGGCGCCTGCCGCGATCGCTTTACCGGAATCTATCGCGCTTCCGCCGCCTACGGCCAATACAAAATCAACGCCTTCTTTGCGGCAAAGATCTATCCCTTCGTAAACGAGCCCGCTCCTCGGATTCGGTTTCACACCTGCGAGCTCAACGAATCCGACGCCTTCTTTTTTCAGCGATTCTTTTACCCTGTCGAGAAGACCCGAGCGGACGACCGAACCGCCTCCGTAGTGTATGAGCGCCTTTGTCCCGCCGAATCTTTTGACGTAGCTTCCGGCCTCGTTTTCCCTGTCCTTCCCGAAAATAAAATACGTCGGGCTGTAAAAAGTAAAATTATCCATACGAATACCTCTTTTTTTCCCTGATAAAAGGACCGCGCGGTCGCGCTCCCTTAGCCAATGTTATAACATAGATCCGACGCTCTTTCAAACGGGTTTTGTTTTGCCGGCGAATCGCCGCAGCCGTTTTTGTTCATCTGATGCTGAACGCGCCGTAGCCTATGATTTCATTTAGTTCCTTTACGGTTACCGATTCGACGCGCGAATAGCCGTTCCCTCTTTTTATCGCCTTTATAAATTCGGCCATGTTGTAATCGTTTCCTTCCGCGTCGATTTCAACGGAGCCGTCCGGCATGTTTTTTACCCATCCGCAGATGCCGTACAGCGAAGCGTTTTGCCGCGTAAAATACCTAAAACCGACTCCCTGCACGTCTCCGCGCACGATTATATGGCGGCGCAGCATGTTAAGTCATCTCCCGAAAAACTACAAAATAACGCTCCGCGGTTTACGGAGCGTTATCTTGCGTAATTTTAACAGTCTGTCATACGTTCGGCACGGACGCCATTCCCTGTTCGAGCATCTCGTCCGTATACTCAAAATCCTGCAGCTTGCCGTTAAGATAATCTTCGTAAGCCGCGAGATCGAAATTGCCGTGGCCGGAAAGATTGAAAAATATCGTCTTCGCCTCTCCGCTTTCTTTGCATTCGAGCGCCTTTTCCATCGCGACAAGAATCGCGTGCGCCGATTCGGGAGCGGGAAGTATGCATTCCACCCTTGCGAAATCGACCGCCGCTTTAAATACCTTTGTCTGCTGGACGGCTTGGGCTTTGATTATCCCTTCGTCATACAGCATGGACAGCAAGGGCGAATCTCCGTGATACCTTAAGCCGCCGGCGTGGATACCCGCGGGCACGAAATCGTGCCCCAATGTGTACATCTTTGCGACGGGCGCCATTTTCGCGGTATCGCCGAAATCATACCTGAAAAAGCCTTTCGTCAATTTCGGACACGCGGCGGGTTCGACCGCGATATACTCCGTCTTTGTACCCTTCGTCAGCGTATTCTGAACGAACGGGAAAGCGCATCCGGAGAAATTCGAGCCACCGCCGTTGCACCCTATTATTATATCCGGATATTCGTCTATCTTTTCGAACTGCGCTTTGGCTTCCTGGCCGATAATCGTCTGGTGAAGTATGACGTGGTTCAAAACGCTCCCGAGCGCGTAATGCGTATCGTCGTGCGTAGCCGCGTCTTCGACCGCTTCGGAAATGGCTATCCCGAGGCTTCCCAACGAGTTCGGGTCCTTGGCGAGTATCGCCCTTCCGGCGTTCGTTTTCATCGACGGGCTGGCGACTATATCCGCTCCGTATGTCTGTATGATGATCCTTCTGTACGGCTTCTGGTCGTATGACACGCGCACCATATATACGGAGCATTCCAGTCCGAACATGGCGCAGGCTATCGACAGCGCCGTCCCCCATTGGCCCGCTCCGGTCTCGGTCGAAATCCTTTTTATCCCTTCGGCTTTGTTGTAATAAGCCTGGGCAATCGCCGTATTGAGCTTGTGGCTTCCGGAGGGGTTGTTGCCCTCGTATTTGTAGTAAATACGCGCCGGCGTATCGAGGAATTTCTCAAGCCGATAGGCGCGCACGAGAGGCGACGGCCGGAAGGAAGCGTAAACTTCGCGGACTTCTTCGGGTATGTCGATATACCTCTCCGCCGAAACCTCCTGTTCTATCAGCGCCATAGGAAACAGCGGCGCAAGATCGGCCGGCCCGACGGGCTGAAGCGTCGCCGGATGAAGGTAGGGGAAAGGCTTTTTGGGCATGTCCGCAACAATATTATAATACTGTTTCGGCAGCTCATCCTCTGTAAGATATACTTTGTGCGGGACTTTTTTCATGATTCTCTTCTCCTCTTTTCTTTTTTTGTTTCACAAAAACGCTTTCTCTTCTCGTCTGATCTCGTTCCGGGCGTCTCCCCCGGATACGGCTTTTTGCCGCAACAAGAAATGTTTTCGGTTGAAACTTGGTTAATTATATGATAAAAGCGCCTTTTATGTCAATATGTTTTCATGCGTTGTTGTCATTGAAAATTGCAATTTGCCCGCCACATATATCTATATATCATTTCCCCTAACATCATCAGGCGGAAGGATAAAAATTTCTTTTTGCGTTATGTTTGAAGAACCCGTTTCCCGGCCAGTTTTCCGCGCCGTTACGCCGCCGTTTTTGCTTCCATCCGTCAATATCCGAGCTCCCTGTCGATAACGCCGCCGTCTATCGCGTTTAGCGTAAGAAAACTCGAGTCATATTCGCCGTATTCCGCGCCGCCGGACTTATACGTCCAGTCTCCGATGAAATCCCATACGGGCATATAGACATATTTATCCTCGCGGAGCCTCACGCGCATCATCCCGAGCTTAATCTTCTTAACCGTGATCTTGCTGTCTTCAATGTACCCGTCATCCCATGTTCGTTTGTAAAATATCTGTTTTTTAAATTCCTTTAATACCGAATCAAAATCAAGAAGCAGTACGTTTTTATTTACGACCCTGCCGGGATCGCCTCGACCGCCCCATAAAAAAGCGTATATGCCCCCGTCGTCCACCCATACGTCTAATTGCTCTGCAGACCATACCTTATCGTAAGTTTCGCTGCCATAAGTCAGCCCGTAATAATAGTCCGTTAATGTGACCGAAATCCCGCACACTTCACGGCAAAAACGAAACCTGTAACATTTTTTGTTTCCGAGATTGTCCGTTATCGCCGCACCGTCGCTATCCGCGCCGGACGAATCGGCGTACGCTTCTGTTTTTGCAAGCCGCATATCCTCGATCCCGAGATCGCGTAAAAACGCCTCGGCACGCGCAAGAGATTCCCGCCTCGTCAGGGCCGTGCCGGGCAGGCTGTCCCCGGCCTCGATCTTTTCTTCGTATCTTATCCCGCCCGTGTCTGAAAACGATATCAAAGTATTGATATCGTTTTCAGACATCCAAATCTGAAGATAAGAGGGAACCGGCTTGCCAAGGTCCGCTTGGATTGCGATCGATTTATTGCCGAATGAATCTTTCTCAAACTTTACGGTCGCGGGAACGTTTTCGGGCTTCGTTTCAGGAGCGCCTTCATATTCTTCATTAAGCCGGTCAAGCCGCTCTTTGAGGTCTTCGATATACATACGGCGCGTTTCGTCCGGAATATCCTTCTTTTCGGCATCCGCAATTTCTTTTTTAATCCTTATTATGTCCGCCTGCACGTCGCTTTTTGTCCGGACATTATCGTATTTATATATCGGCTTCCCACGCATCAAGATATCCGCATATCTTTGAGCTTCTTCTTGTGTGAATATGTAAGGCGTAGCTTCTACAACCGGGAAAACGTCGGTGTCCGGCAGCTCTATATCGGCGTCGATATTAATTTTAACACCGTTTTGATATTCGAGCTCCTCCCTGTAGCTTTTTGGTACTTTTTTAATCGCCTCGTTCGTAAAAACCGCCGGCTCCATTATTTTTCTTTCGAGATCCGGCTTATCCGCCACCGCCGGGCTTTGCGGCGTCGGCCGGCAGGCTGCAAGGCAAAGCGCAAGTATCAGGCTCGTTATGACGCAAACCGCTTTCCTCATTTTCCTTTACCTCCATCATCGCGGCAGGCCTTCAGCAATCACAATCGGGCCATCTTTTTTCAATCTGCCATAAGCGGTTATTACAAGCGCAGCGGAAACGATAAATATGACCCCCAATTTGATAGCTTTATCCGTTTCGGGTCCCAATGGCGCCGAATACAAATTAAAATCATAAGCAAACTGAGGCAGCAGTATGTTCAACCAAGAAACGAGAGGGTTGTTGAACAACGGCCAAACGATCATTGCGCCATGATATATTATCCCCGGAAGCGCCATGGCCAAAGTTTCGTTTCTCGCAGCCAATCCGATTCCAAAGCTGAAAAAAGAAAATACCGCGCCAAACAATGCCGAGTACAGTATGAACAGGAATATGTATGACGGTACGGACGTATAATAGATTTCTTTGAACATACCCAGCGGAGCATAGCGGATTTCCTGAACGGCGGGGTTATAAAAAAAGCAGCCCGCGAGAACGATCAGAAACGATATGATGAAAACGCCTCCGCCCGAAATAAATGAAGATATCGAGCGCGCCGTCAGGTATCTTTTAGCCCCGAATTTTTTTATTTGTTCCTTAAAGTCGTCCGTTATTAAATCCCCTGCCACCGTCGGGCCGATAATAAAAGCGGGAATAAACGGCGCGATCATGTTCATCATCGGATTCCCCAAGATGTTTCCCACAACGAAAAGCTCCAAAGCGCCTTTCGGTTTATTCCGGTTGAACAAAAATTCCGTTATAAAATTAAGAATCGCGGAGATTACGATAAGGCCCGCGCAAATCCAGAATCTTTTAGAACGCAGCGTCCGCTTAATATCGTTAAAAATGATGGCTTTCATGAAGCCTAACCTCCTTGTCCGGGTTTTTACGAATCCCGGTATCATAAATGAATCCGGCGGTCGCGATAAGTGCAAACCAGTATAAAACGCTTATTATAATGTCCAGAGGCATATCCCGTGTAAGGCGCAGGGCGGATTCGAGAAAGGAATGCTCAAACGGGAAAACTCCGATCGGATCGGAAAGGCCGAAATGGTAATAAGCGATCGCATCGATAAGGCATACCGCGAACCCCGCCGCATATCCGTAAGGCGCTTTCCTTGAGCGGCTGTTGATCGCGGTTACAAGGCATGTCAGAAATACGAACCTAAGAAAAAAAAGGAAAATGCTTATTACCATCGCCGGTGTGGGAGACATCCATTCCAGTCCGTTTAGCGTTATGTCCGTGAACATGTCGGCGAATTTGATTGATCCGCCGGTAAGCAATAATATTAAAAAGCAAGATACGATATAAATCGTTTCGAAAACCAAGCAAACGATCAGGGCAAAGACGAGAGCGTTTCCATATTTTTTATGACTTGTTTTGGCTGCGGGCCGGTTGTTTTTAAAACCAAAATCCGAGACGACAAGCAGCAATATTACGTAAAACAACATCGTAGTGACATTATTTAACCCAATAAGTATCGTCTCCTGGATCGAAGGCTGCCCGTAAACCGCCAAAGCAGAGTAACTTCCATAAGCCATGCAGAACAACAAAACGGCTGCGAGTATGACGCGCCAAAAGGGGATATTTTTAATGCTCTCAAAAAAATATTTCATCGCGCAAGCCATCCTCTTGATAACGACTTTAACAGTAAAATCGGCCAAAACCGGGAATATCCCGGTTTTGGCAATCAAATATACAGGTTCTTGAAAACGCCTTTGACTCTGAGCGTACCTTGGCCATAATAATAATAGTTATATATTATTAAATTATGGGTTCCTCCGACCCAGGGATACAGATAAACCGTGCCCCCCGGCCCCTTCTATCATATGCTGTAATATGCTGAGTTTCTTTTTTTTACTATTATTAATTATAACCATTATAATACGGGTATGATATATGTCAAGATATTATTGGATATTAATGTTTTTTCATGCGTCGATATCCGCGTCAATATCGGCGCCTTTCCCCTGCGGATCATAATGCACGGCCATGAGCGTAAGCCCTCTCGCCGGAGCGGTCGCGCTCGCTTTCGCCCTGTCCCTTCCGGCCACTATCTCCTTTACGTATTCCGGAGCTATTTTCTTCATTCCGACGTCGATCAGCGTACCCGCTATTATGCGCACCATGTTGTAAAGAAACCCCGAGCCCGTGACGTCTATATAGATGAACGGTTCCCTCGAGGTTATCTCAAGCCGGTATACTGTCCGCACGGTGTCTTTCACGTCGCTGCCGCTCGCGCAGAAACATGCGAAATCGTGGGTGCCGCGTATGAACGCGGCCGCGGCTTTCATGGCGGGGATGTCGATTTTGCCGTGGATATGGGTCGTTATATTGCGGTAAATCGCCGAAGCGTGAACGTCGTTATAAAACGCATACCTGTACGTCTTTGCTTTCGCGGCGAACTGCGCGTGGAAATCGTCCGGCGCTTCGCATGAAGACCTTACGCGTATGTCTTCCGGCAGCAGCATGTTCATCGCGTGGCTTATCTTGTTCGGCGGTATGGTGCAGGCCGTATCGAGGTGCGCGACCTGGGCGAGCGCGTGCACTCCCGCGTCGGTGCGCCCCGCGCCGAAAATAACCGCCTTCTCTCCCGAAGCCTTGAAAAACGCGCGCTCCAACACTTCCTGAATCGAAACGCCGTTCGTCTGGCGCTGCCATCCGGCGTAATTCGTACCCTCGTATTCGATTACCAGCTTGACGCGCATTTTTAGCCCCCCGTATGAACTTTTAGCCGGGCTCAACCACATTATACAATATAGGCCGAGCGTTGCAACATTTCGCGCTTTGAACCGCTTTTGCGGGCGCAAAATAAAAACGGCCCGTTAAGGAACAATAATACCGGATATCGCGATTTTGTATTTTCGACGCCGCGCGGCGGTCCGCTAAATTTGTACGCGGGCTTGAACAAAGAAGAAAAAAGTGTTAACATGATGAAGGCATTTTTCGAATCGAATACCTGCGCTATTTGGGTTTTTACTGGAGGATAGATGAAAACGCGGACAAAGCGGATTTTCTTGTTTTGTTATCTGGGGTTGGTGTTTACTGTAACTCTGGTGCTCGCGTTTGCGCTGTCCCGGGAAGGAAAAGGCCTTTTTTCGATTTTGGGCTCCATAGATCTCTGCTGGTTTATCGCGGCGCTGTGCTGCATGGCGCTATACGTTTTGATCGAGAGCTGGGCGGTCTGGTACATAACGTCCTTCATGTATAAAAGAATGGGGTTTTCATATATACTGAAGATGGACCTTATCGGGAACTATTACGGCGCCCTGACGCCGGCCGCGTTCGGTTTCCAGCCTTCCCAGATAGCTTACATGAAGCGCGACGGAGTCCCCGTAGGCATTTCGACGTTCATACAGATAATCAAGCTAATGGCGTACGAGGTCGTTATCGTATTTCTGTGCCTCGTATTCATATCTATCAGAGGCGCGTTCTTTTTCCATAATTACCCGCAGATATTCTGGCTTTCGATATTCGGGGCGCTTGTAAATATATTCGTGATCTCAATGATGATATTGGCCATAGTCAAGCGCAACGCGTTAAAAAAAATGGTCATGGGGATTACAAAATTGCTCGCAAAGATCCGCATCGTAAAGAACATCGACAAGATGCGCGACTCCGTGGAGCACACTTTGGACGATTTCCACGACAGCGCCGGATATTTGAAGAAATACAAGTGGAAGGTGTTTTTATCCTGTATCCTCACGCTCCTGCAATGGCTCATGTTTTTCGCGGTGCCCTATTGCCTTTATAACGCGTTCGGCTTAGGCATGCTGCACGGCCATGAGGGCGCGCTCGGAACCGTTTCGCCTTTGGACGAGGCGGTAAGCATAATAGCGATGGCGGCGTTTTTATTCCTCGCCGTGCATTTCATGCCTATCCCGGGTTCGAGCGGCGCAACCGAGGCGGGCTTCGGGATATTCTTCGGCAACTTCTTTTTCGCGCTGTCCGCCGCCGCGATGTTCATATGGAGGCTCATAACCTATTATTCTTTCATCGTAATAGGCTTTCTGATAATATTCATCGACGGTTTCCTGCATAAATCGAAAAGGAAGCAAAACGGCATTTCCGGCAAGATCCCCGACGAAAATCCCGGAACGCTTTAGTATTTCAAAGGGGTTTTACGCCCGCTGTTTTATTTGAAAATCAATAACCGAACGCCGCGAATACCATAAGGGCGGCGACTATCAAGGCGGCGATGAAATCCCTCGCGCTTAGCCGCATTATCTTCATTCGCGTGCGTCCCTCGCCGCCGTGGTAGCACCTCGACTCCATCGCGAACGCAAGCTCGTCCGCCCGCCGGAAAGCGCCCACGAACAGCGGCACGAGAAGCGGCACCATCCCCGCCGCCTTTTTCATTATGCTGCCGCTGTCGAACTCGGCGCCCCGCGCTGTCTGCGCCTTCATTATCCTGTCCGTCTCCTCAAGAAGCGTCGGTATGAACCGCAGCGCGATGGTCATCATCATCGCAAGCTCGTGCGCCGGAAACCTGACCGCCTTCAACGGCTTCATCAGGCTCTCGAGCGCGTCGGTCAGCGCGATGGGGGACGTCGTAAGCGTAAGCAAAGTGGTCGCGGTTATCAGGAACACGAGCCTGACCGCAAGGCGCAGAGCGTTTATCAGCCCTTCCTGCGAAACGCGCAGTATCCACCATGAAAAAAGCGTCGTCCCGCCCGAATAGAAAAACGTGTTCAGCACGAAAGTAAGCAGTATTATAAACCACAGCGGTTTTAACCCCCTTATTACGTAGACCGCTTTCACGCGGGAAACAAGCGTCACCGTTATCAGAAACGCGAGTACGGCAAGATTTCCGACAAGGGTCCGCACAAGAAATATCAGCACGATGACCGCGACCGTCAGAATAAGCTTCATCCTCGCGTCCATTCTGTGAACGGCGGAATCGCCGGGGAAAAATTGTCCCAAAGCTATGTTCTTAATCATTTACGCGCCTCTTCAACATCCCCTCAACGCACCGCTCAAAATCGTCCATCTTAATGACGTCTTCCGGAACATTTTTCCCGCGTTCCCTGAGCATGGACGCCATTTTCGCCACCACGGGAAGCCCCAGCCCCGTTTCTTTAAGCTCCCCGCCGCGCAGGAACACCTTGTACGGCTCGCCGTCCATGATAAGCTTCGCGCCGTTCAAAACGGCGACCCTGCGCGCGTTTTCCGCGAGATCGTCCATCGAATGCGTTATCATTATTATCGTTACGCCCTCCGCATTAAGACGCCCGATCAGGTTCATAAGATGCGACCTGCCCGAGGGATCGAGCCCAGCGACAGGTTCGTCGAGTATGAGGATTTTAGGCTCCGTCGCGAGCACGCCCGCTATCGCGACTCTTCTCTTCTGCCCTCCCGAAAGCTCGAACGGGGACAGATCTTTCAGCCCGTCGAAATCGAGCTCCATGAGCCTCATGGAGCGCCTGACCCTTTTTTCTATCTCTTCTTCGGGAACGCCGGTCTTTACCGGACCGAACGCAATGTCTTTATAAACGGTCTCCTCGAAAAGCTGATGCTCGGGATACTGGAAAACGACTCCGACAAGGCGTCTTAACGCTTTTCTGTCGTACCCTTTTTTATTTATGTCCTGCCCGTTTATCCGGACAGTCCCGGACGTGGGCTTTATAAGCCCCGCCATAAGCTCGATAAGCGTCGTCTTTCCGGACCCCGTCTCGCCGATTATCCCTAAAAACTCTCCGTCCTCGATTTTAAGCGTGATGCCATCGACCGCGGTCGTTTCGAACTGCGTCCCCGGCATGTATGTGTATTTAAGGTTTTCTAACTCAATCGGCATATTTCTTCCACCAGCTCCTCCGGGCTTACCGGACAGTCCCCGAGGCAGTAACCTTTTTCCTTAAGCCTGTGATAAAGCTCGATGTGCACGGGAAAAGAAAGGCCGCACTTTTGTATCCTTTCCCTGTCCGAAAACACCTCGCGCGGAGAACCGCTCAAAACGATCCTGCCGCCCGCCAGCACGTATACCCTGTCCGCGAGCAGAGCCTCTTCCATGTAATGGGTGATGTATATTATCGTCTTGCCTTCGCCGTGAAGCCTCTTTATCGTGCTCAGAACCTCCTCGCGCCCTTCCGGGTCGAGCATCGCGGTAGGCTCGTCGAAAACGAGTATATCCGGCTGCATGGCGAGCACTCCGGCTATCGCGACGCGCTGTTTCTGGCCGCCCGACAGCATATGCGGCGCGTGGCGGCCGTATTCGCTCATCCCGACTTCCGCAAGCGCGTCGTCGACTCTTTTTCGGATTTCAACGGGGTCTATGCCCATGTTCTCGGGACCGAACGCGACGTCTTCCTCGACGATGGTCGCGATTATCTGATTGTCCGGGTTCTGGAACACCATGCCGGCGCATTTCCTGATGTCCCATATCTTTGACTCGTCTTTCGTGTCCATGCCGTTTACGGTAACGCTCCCCGATTCGGGCAACAACAGCGCGTTGATGAGCTTCGCGAACGTGGATTTCCCGGAGCCGTTGCGCCCGATCACCGCGACGTATTCCCCCTTTTCTACGGACATGGTTATGCCGGACAGCGCGGGGTTTATGCTGTTCTCGCCCGTGTATGAATATGTTGCGTTTTTTATCTCGACAATGCCCATCGCGGCCCTCCCGAAATCGCTTTAATTATAGCACCGCCGCTCTGATCCGCGTAACTTTTTTCGGCTTAATTAAAAGGCTTTGAAAGCGCGCTTCCAAAGCCCTGTGAAAATCGTTACGGCGCCGTCACACCAGTTCGAGTATGACGATTTCGGCCGCGTCTCCGCGCCTCGGGCCTTTCTTTATAATGCGGGTATACCCTCCGCCCGTGCCGGTTTCCTGAGCGCGTTTGTAGTATTTCGGGCCGTATTCGCGGAACATCTTCTCGACGAGAGGATGGTTTACGTCCTGCACGCGCTTCTTGTAATTGTATTTGCTCTCTTTTTCTTTCTTAGGTTCGGGTATATCGTACAAGTAGCTCAAAAGCTTCCTCCTCGCCGCCAACTTCGACGGCGAGTCGTTCACGAATTCCTTTTTTACCTTCGCGTTTTCTTCGGTCACCTTTTTGACTACTTTAACGTCGTTCGCGTATTCCCTTACCGCGACCGTTATCAGCTTTTCCGCTATCCTTCTCGCCGCCTTCGCCCTTGTAAGCGTAGTTTCTATCCTTCCGTACCATAACAGCGCCGACACAAGGTTGCGCAGCGTAGCCTGCCTCTGGTCGTTTTGCTGATTCAGCTTTCTTAATTCAGCCATTTTTGCCTCCCGTCCGGGCTCCGATTGCCTCCCGGAATGTTGTTTTTATGCGTCTCCCGAAAGCCTTTAGCTTTTCGGGTTCAGTCGTCCAACCTGAGCGAAAGCCCCAATGCCGCGAGCTTCTGCTCGACCTCTTCGAGCGATTTGCGCCCGAGGTTCCTGACCTTCATCATCTCTTCCTCGTTGCGCTTGATCAGCTCTTCCACCGTATTTATCCCCGCGCGTTTCAAGCAGTTATAGGAACGAACCGACAGATCCAGTTCCTCGATCGTGGTATCGAGCACCTTTTCCTTTTTGTCTTCCTCCGGCTCGACCATTATTTCCACGTTCTGCACATGGTCGGTCAGCGCAATGAACTGCGCGAGATGCTCGCTTATTATCTTCGCGGCGAGCGAAACGGCCTCGTCCGGCGCGATGGTGCCGTTCGTCCAAAGCTCCAAGGTAAGCTTGTCGTAGTCTATCATCTGGCCGACGCGCGTGTTTTCGACGGTAAAGTTGACCTTGCGCACCGGCGTGAACAAGGAATCGACCGGTATCACGCCTATCGGCATGTCCTCCTCCTTGTTCCTTTCCGCAAGCACATAGCCCCTTCCTTTTTCGACGGTGATCTCCATGTAAAGGCTCCCGCCCTTGTCGAGAGTCGCTATATGCATATCGGGGTTGAGAATCTCAACGTCCGGATCTTCCGTAATATCCGCCGCCGTGACTTCTTTTGGCGTGCGTACGTCGAGTATGAGCGTTTTAGGCTCGTTGACATACATCTTCACGGCGAGGCCCTTGAGATTGAGCACTATGTTGACGACGTCCTCGCTGACGCCCTCCATCGTCGAAAACTCATGCAGCACTCCGTCTATCCTTACCCTCGTGACCGCGGCGCCCGGAAGGCAAGACAGAAGCACCCGCCGGAGCGAATTCCCCAAAGTTGTTCCAAAACCGCGCTCGAGCGGCTCCATCACGAATTTCGCGTATTTGTTGTCGCCGGATCTTTCAACGCACTGTATGTTCGGTTTTTCAATTTCTAACATATATAACCCTCCCGTTATAACTTTGAAGTTTGAAGGGCAACCGCTTTCTTCGCACCGTATCCTTACTTGGAGTAATACTCGACTATAAGATGCTCCTCAATCGTCAAGTCGATATCCTCTCTCTGAGGCGCGGCGACGACCCTTCCGGTAAGATTCGCGTTGTCCATCGAGAGCCAGCTGGGCATCGGGCGCGCTTCGCTCTCCCTGAGTTCCTTAAACCTGTCCAAATCCTGCGACGTCTTTTTCACGCTTATCTCGTCCCCTTCAGACACCTGATAGGACGGTATGTCTATCTTTTTTCCGTTCACGAGAATATGCCCGTGAAGCACTAACTGCCTCGCCTGCGCTCTCGAATCCCCAAGCCCGAGCCGAAACACCACGTTGTCGAGCCTCGATTCGAGCATCCTTAAAAGCATCTCGCCGGTCTTGCCTTTCGAACGCTCGGCCGCCTCGTAATACTTCCTCATCTGGGACTCGAGCATCCCGTACGCTCTTTTAACCTTTTGTTTCTCGCGAAGCTGTACGCCGTATTCGGACGTCTTCTTTCTTCCCTTCCCCGCGTCTCCGGGCGGAAGAGGCCGCTTCACGAACGAGCATTTAGCCGTATAACACCTGTCGCCTTTCAAAAACAGCTTGCACCCTTCCCTGCGGCAAAGGCGGCAAACGGAATCGGTATATCTTGCCATGGTATCCTCCTTATACTCTCCTGCGTTTTGGCGGACGGCATCCGTTATGCGGAATGGGGGTAACGTCCTTGATAAGGCTTATCTCGAGCCCCGCCGTCTGAAGCGCCCTTATGGCCGCTTCCCTGCCCGCCCCGGGGCCTTTTACGTATACGTCCACGAACCTTACTCCCTGTTCCTTCGCCGCGGCGGCCGCTTTTTCGGCGGCTACCTGCGCCGCGAACGGAGTGCTCTTGCGCGAGCCACGAAACCCGGAGCCTCCCGCGCTCGCCCAGAACATCGCGTTCCCGGCCGTGTCCGTTATCGTCACGAGCGTGTTGTTGAAGGAAGCATGGATATGCGCCTGTCCGCGCTCGACGTTTCTCTTTTCTTTACGTTTTCTTACTGTCTTTTTTGGTGTGGGCATCCTTTATCCTCACTTTCTCTTTCCGCCCGCGGTGCGTTTCGGGCCTTTTCTGGTACGCGCGTTTTGTTTTGTGTTCTGGCCCCTGACGGGCAGCCCTTTGCGGTGCCTTATCCCGCGGTAACAGCCTATCTCGATCAGGCGCTTTATGCTCATCGTGACGTCGCGCCGAAGATCTCCTTCGACTTTTATGTTTTTATCGATATAATCCCTTAATTTGCTGACTTCGGATTCGGTCAGATCCTTCACCCTCGTATCGGGATTTATACCGGTAGCCTCCAATATTTTCTGTGAAGTCTTAAAACCTATCCCGTATATATAAGTCAGGCCGGCTTCTATCCTCTTTTCCTTTGGCAGGTCTATTCCAGCTATACGTGCCACTTACTTTACCTCCGATAAATTTGTTATCTTATCCGTACGGAATCCGGAATCCGCTGTCCCTGAAATCTTCAGGCTCCTTAGGAACGTTCCTTTTTCCGGCAGCCGCATCCGTACGATCATTTTTGCCTCAGCCCTGGGTCTGCTTATGCTTGGGGTTCTTGCAGATCACCATTACCTTGCCGTTCCTTTTTATTACCTTGCATTTCTCACAAATCGGTTTTACCGACGGCCTTACTTTCATGCTTTCCTCCTTAATGCTCTCCTTAGCTCTTTCCCCGCCAGGTTATTCTTCCGCGTTTCAAGTCGTATGGCGATATCTCAACCGTTACCTTGTCTCCGGGCAAAATCCTTATATAATGCATCCGGAGCTTGCCGGAGATGTGGGCGAGTACTTTATGCCCGTTCTCCAACTCGACTTCAAATACGGCGTTTGGATACGCTTCCAATACCCTTCCTTCCATCTCGATAACGTCGCTTTTAGACAAGTCGTTTCCCCCTTTATGCGCCTTCCCGGCCGCTCTGTCTTATAGCGCTGCGGATCTCCGCGTCGAATACCTTCGTCCCCTCTCTTAGCTTCGCCGCTATGCCTTCAAGCGACTCGGGCAAAAGCTTAAGATGCTTCAGTTTCTTTTTTTTCGGCCTGTCCTTCGTCCTCAGGCTCCCGTCCGTTATATATACATACTGTTTATCTATTATATCCAAGATCATGAATATCTTTCCCTTGTCCCTGCCCGCCATGGACAGCACGAGCCTCCCTATTTCAACGGGATATTCAACCACTAAAATCACTCCTTTCCGCAGGCTGATTTTTAGTCGTCCCGCTAAACGGCCGTGAGTATCACGGGCCCGTTTTTAGTCAGCGCCACGGTGTTTTCGTAATGCGCCGAAAGCTTCCCGTCCTTCGTGCATACCGTCCAGCCGTCGGCCCTCGTATACGTTTCCTTCGCGCCGCTGTTTATCATAGGCTCGATGGCGAGCACCATCCCGGCTTCGAGCCTCGGTCCCCGGTTCTTGCTAACGAAATTGGGCACGCTCGGTTCCTCGTGCAGCTTTCTGCCGATCCCGTGCCCGACAAGCTCCCTCACTACCGAAAAGCCTTCGCTCTCGGCCGTTTTCTGGACGGCTTCGGAAATGTTCACAAGCCTGTTCCCTTCCCTGAAGGCGTTCATTCCGGCGTAAAACGACTTTTCGGTTACTTCGATGAGCCGCTTCGCCTCGCGCGTTATCTCCCCGACTCCTACCGTTATCGCGCAGTCCCCGTGGAAGCCTTTGTATTTCGCCCCGAGGTCTATGCTCACGATGTCCCCTTCCTTAAGGACGCGCTCCCCGGGTATCCCGTGTACGACCTCGTCGTTGACCGACGCGCATATCGCGGCCGGATAGCCGTTATAACCGAGGAAGGAAGGCTCCGCGCCGCTTTTTGTTATAAACCGCCTCGCTATCGAATCGAGTTCCTGCGTCCTTACTCCCGGCCGGACCGCCTGCGCGACGAGCAGGAGAGCCTGCGCCGCTATCGATCCCGCCGCCTTCATCTCTTCTATCTCGCGGGCGGACTTGAGTTCTATCATTTCAAAGCTTCTATCGCAGCCATTACCTTATCGGCAATTTCGTCTATCGTCCCGGTCCCGTCGATTTCGTGCAGTATGCCCTTCTTCGCGTAATAATCGATTAGAGGCTGCGTTTTTTCCTTGTACACATTTATGCGCGTCCTTACCGTCTCCTCTTTGTCGTCGTCGCGGACATACATGCTTCCGCTGCATACGGGGCACTTTTCCTTGTCGTGCAGCATCGATTCGTGATACGTCGCGCCGCAATCCGTGCATACCCTCCGCCCGCAAATCCTGTCGATAAGCATTTCGTCGGGAACGCCGATGTTTATCACGGCGTCGAGCGAAGCGAACCCGTCGAGAGTCTCCGCCTGCGCGGCGGTTCTCGGAAAACCGTCGAGTATGAAGCCTTCCCGCGCGTCGGGCTTATTCACCCGTTCTTTCACCATGTCGATGATTACGCCGTCCGGAACGTACTGCCCGGCGTCCATATACTCTTTTGCCTTCAATCCGAGAGCCGTGCCGTTTTTGACCTGTTCCCTCAGCATGTCTCCGGTTGATATATGCGCTATGCCGAGCTTTTCGGCTATTATGCGCGCCTGCGTCCCTTTCCCCGCGCCCGGAGGCCCCAAAAACATAAGCTTCATTAACTCATCTCCTACTTCAGGAATCCCTTATAATGCCTCATCATCATATGGGACTCGAGCTGGTTGTTCGTATCGAGCGCCACGTTCACCATGATAAGAAGGCTTGTCGCGCCGAACGCGGAGGCAAACCCGATGATCGCGTTTATCCAGGTCGGGATAGTCGCGACGAGGGCAAGGAATATCGCTCCGAAAAGCGTAATCTTTACGAGTATCTTCTGCAGATAATCGCTTGTCGGCTTGCCCGCCCTTATCCCCGGAATGAAGCCTCCGTTCTGCTGTATGTTCTTAGCCACGTCTATCGGGTTGAAAGTCACCTGCGCGTAGAAGAACGTGAAGAAGAAAATCAGCAGCGCGTATATCACGAGATAAAGCGGCTGGCCCGGCCCCATTACCGTACTGTATCCGAGTTCCGCCTTGGGATCCACAAGGTTTATTATCATGTTCGGGAACTGCATCAGCGTTATCGCGAAAATAAGGGGCAGCACGCCCGACTGGTTTATCTTCATCGGTATGTGCGTCGACTGACCGCCGTAAATCTTTCGCCCTATTACGCGTTTCGCGTACTGCACAGGTATCCTGCGTTCGCCTAAATATATGAACGTGATCCCCGTGATAATGCCGACGGCGAGCACTAAGTATATGACGACGTTTATCCACGAAGTTGCCGTAGCGGTCGCCGTGTTCGCGAACAGCCTGTATATCTCCGTCGGTATCCTCGAGATTATGCTCACATAGATAAGAAGCGATATCCCGTTCCCGACGCCGTTTTCGGTTATCTTCTCGCCGATCCACATTATCAGCGCCGTTCCGCCCGTCATGCAGAGTACGACCGTTATATAATTGAGAGCCTCCGAACCCGTCTTAAGTATCGCGTTCGGCCCGATGGCGAGCAGTATGCTTATCGACTGTACGAGCCCTAACGCGACGCCAACATAGCGCGTTATCGACGCTATTTTCTTCCTTCCCTCCGGGCCTTCTTTCTGCATGCGCTCGAGAGCCGGTATCGCCATCGTAAGAAGCTGCATTATAATCTGCGCCGTGATGACCGGCGTTATGCCCAATGCGAAAAGCGAGACTTTCGCGAGGCCTCCGCTGAACAGATCTATGAACTGTCCGAGCGTGTTTGCCGAAATCTTTTCGGCAATATAATGCGAGTCGACGCAGGGAAGCGGTATGTGCGCTCCGAGCCTGTAGATCAGAAGCATCATGACCGTATAGAGCATCTTTTTCCTGATATCCGGTACCTTCCATGCGTTTCGGAGCGTAGCAAACATTATTCAACCACCTCAGCAGTCCCCCCGGCCGCGGCGATCTTTTCAGCCGCGGTCTTCGTGAATTTCGAAGCCTTAACCGTGAGTTTCTTCGTTATCTCGCCGTTCCCTAAAACTTTTACCCCGTCGTTTATCTTTCTTATCAGCCTTTTTTCTTTTAGAAGCGACGCGTCAACCACCGTCCCGTTTTCGAAACAGCCGAGGTCGCCTACGTTTACGATCGAATACTCTTTAGCGAAAACATTGTTGAATCCCCTCTTGGGAAGCCTTCTCGAAAGAGGCATCTGCCCGCCTTCGAATCCCGGGCGAATGTTCCCGCCCGCTCTCGACTTCTGGCCCTTCTGGCCGCGCGCGGACGTCTTCCCGTGTCCGGAACCGGTCCCTCTCCCGACGCGCTTCGTCCGCTTGCGGGAACCGTCGGCCGGTTTTAAATCGCTCAATTTCACGGTCTGCCCTCCTTATCTCAGCACCCGCACAAGGTGCGTAACTTTTTTTACCATGCCGCGTATACAGTCGTTGTCCTCATGCTCCGCTATCGAGTTTAACTTTCCCAACCCAAGCGCCCGTACCGTCTCCTTCTGGTCTTTCGAATATCCGATCGGGCTTTTAACAAGCTGTATCCTAATTTTCGCCATCTGTCCCCTCCTACTTGAGCTGCTCGACGCTCACGCCGCGGAGCCTCGCGTAATCTTCCGCGGTTTTCAACGCCTTTAAGCCCTCAATAGTAGCCCTCACGCAGTTTGTCGGCGTGTTCGACCCCTGAGATTTTGTCTTTATATCCTTAACGCCCGCGAGTTCGAGAACGGCGCGCGCGGGGCCTCCAGCTATCACTCCCGTTCCTTCGTTAGCCGGAAGGAGGAGCACCTTCCCGCGTCCGTAGACCCCGATAACCTGATGCGGTATCGTCGTTCCGACGATCGGAACGCGTATCATGCTCTTTTTCGCTTTCTGCACGGCCTTTGATATGGCGTCGGGTATCTCCGCCGCTTTCCCGAGTCCCGCGCCTACCTGCCCCTTCTCGTCGCCTACTACGACGAGCGCGGTAAAGCGGAAGTTCCGTCCGCCTTTTACGACTTTCGCGACGCGGTTGACATAAACTAGTTTCTCTTTAAACTCCGGTTCTTCTTCCCTGCGGAAAGGCTTGCGGCCGCCGCGCTCCCTTCCGCCTTCGCGGCGCTCCCTGTCCTCGCCCTGACGCGCTTCGGTTCTGTTTTCGTTCTTTGCGGATGCTTCGTTTTTCTGCACCGGACAAACCTCCTTCTAAAACTTCAGCCCGGCTTCTCTGGCGCCGTCTGCCAACTTCTGGACCCTTCCCGTATACAGGTAGCCGCCCCTGTCGAATACGACCTTGTCAATCCCCTTCGCGAGAGCCTGCCTTCCTACCGCGAGGCCGACGATACGCGCGGCTTCCTGTTTCTTCTTGCCTGCGATTTCCTTTTTCACGTCTTCGGAAAGCGTTGACGCGCTGGCGAGAGTGACGCCTTTTTCGTCGTCGATTATCTGCGCGTATATATGCTTAGTGCTGCGGAATACGTTCAGCCTCGGCCTTTGCGCGGTGCCCGCCACTTTGTTGCGCACCCTCATATGCCGGCCTTTTCTCAGCGCGTTTTTATCTTCTTTTATTATCACTTCGCTCCACCTCTTTACATTCCGGTCTTTCCGACTTTGATGGCGACCTGTTCGCCCTGATAACGGATACCCTTGCCCTTATACGGCTCGGGCGGGCGAATGTCCCTTATCTCCGCCGCAAACTCGCCCACGGCCTGTTTCGATATCCCGGATACTTTTATCAGGTTCGTCCCTTCGACGTCGAGCTTTATATCCTTAGTCTCGGCGACCTCGACGGGATGTGAATACCCCACGTTTAAAATTATCTTGTTTGCGCTTTTCTGGACCCTGTATCCCACGCCCACGACCTCGAGGTTCTTTGTAAACCCCTTGGTGACTCCGGTAACCATATTGGCAACGAGGGCGCGCGCAAGACCGTGCATAGCCCTGTCCCTTTTTTGATCCGAAGCGCGGGTAAGCGTAATCACATTCCCTTCGATATTGACTTTTATTTCGGGCGGCAGCTTTTCAGCAAGCTCCCCCTTGCTGCCTTTTATCCGTATCACGTTTCCCTCTTCGAGCGTTGCCGTCACTCCCGAGGGGATCTCCACAGGCTTCTTGCCTATCCTTGACATCTTGCTCTCCTCCGTAAAATAAGCCTCTGTGCCGACGCGGCTACCAGATGTACGCTATGACCTCTCCGCCGACTCCGTTGGCTCTCGCTTCCCTGTCCGTCATTATCCCCTTCGACGTGGAAATAATCGCGACGCCCAAGCCGCCCAAGACTTTTGGCACTTCGTCCTTGCTCGCGTAAACGCGAAGCCCCGGCTTGCTTATCCTTTTTAAGTCGGTTATTATCGGCTCGTTTTTATTCCCGTATTTGAGCGTGATCCTTATCACGCCCTGAGGACCTTCCTCTTTGTATTCATATCCCTTTATGAAACCTTCCTTGAGGAGAATACCGGCTATCGCTTTCTTCATCCTCGAAGCGGGAACGTCTATCGTTTCATGCTTTGCTCCCAAAGCGTTGCGGATGCGGGTCAGCATATCCGCCACTGGATCCGTTACAGGCATATCGTTACCTCCTTTGAAATTCGCTTCGCGAAATCACCAGCTCGATTTTTTCACGCCGGGTATCTCGCCCTTGTACGCAAGTTCCCTGAAACATATGCGGCATACCCCGAACTTGCGCAGCACCGCGTGCGGGCGCCCGCATATGCTGCACCGGGTATATTCCCGGGTCGAGAACTTTGAACCTCTCTGCTGTTTGTTTATCATCGACTTTTTAGCCACTTAAAGTTTCCTCCGTCCTTTAGCGCTTGAAGGGCATGCCGAGCAGCGAAAGAAGCTCTCTCGCTTCCTCGTCGGTCTTAGCGGTGGTAACGATTATTACGTCCATGCCGCGTATCTTGTCAACGTTGTCGTAAACGATCTCCGGGAAAACGAGCTGTTCCTTCAGGCCCAGCGCGAAATTCCCCCTGCCGTCAAACGAAGAGGGCGAGACCCCCCGGAAGTCCCTCACGCGCGGAAGGGCGATGTTCATAAGCCTGTCCGCGAATTCGTACATGCGGTCTCCCCGGAGAGTGACTTTCGCGCCGACCTTCATGCCGGTACGCACCTTGAAGTTCGCGACGCTCTTTTTCGCCTTCGTCACGACCGGTTTCTGACCGGAGATCACCATAAGATCGTTGAGCGCGGAATCCATGCTCTTCGGGTTGTCCTTCGTGTCGCCCAGCCCCATGTTGATGACTATCTTTTCGAGTTTCGGCACCTGCATCACGTTCTTGTAATTGAACTTTTTCATCATCGCGGGCACCGCTTCGCTCAAATATAAATCCTTAAGCCTCGGCATCGCTAAACCCCTCCTTATTTCTCGAACAATGCGCCGCATTTTTTGCATACGCGCACTTTGTCGCCGCTGTCCGTGATCTTAAACGCGATGCGCGTCGCCTTGCCGCATTTGCCGCAGAGAAGCATGACCTTGCATGCTGGTATCGGGTTTTCCTGGTGGACGATCCCGCCCGGCTTGCCCTGGCCTTTGGGCTTTTCGTGTTTGGTCGCCATGTTCACTTTCTCGACGACGACTCTTCCGGTGCTCGGTTCGGCAATGAGGACCTTGGTTTTCTTGCCCTTGTCCTTTCCGGATATAACAACGACCCTGTCGTCTTTTCTGATGTGCATTCTCGCCATATTAAATCCTCTTCTTATATCACTTCGGGCGCGAGAGAGATTATCTTCATATAGTCCTTCTCCCTCAATTCCCTTGCGACGGGCCCGAATATTCGCGTCCCTCTCGGCTGTTTCTGCGTATCTATTATCACCGCGGCGTTGTCGTCGAACTTGATATAAGACCCGTCCTTGCGCCTGATTCCCGATACGCTGCGCACCACTACCGCGCGCACGACGTCCTTCTTCTTAACGACTCCGCCCGGCGTGGCCGATTTTACGGAAGCTATTATAACGTCCCCGATGTTGGCCGAAACCCGCTTCGTCCCGCCGAGGACCTTTATGCATTGTATCTCCTTGGCGCCCGAGTTGTCGGCCACTTTCAAATATGTCTGCGCCTGTATCATGCGATACCCTCCCTTTGTTGCCCAAAAACCCTAACGGTATTTTTGAAACCTTTTATTACTCCCGTACAGGTGATCCGCAAGGAGCGCCTGTACGCCGTTCGTTACTTCGCCGCCTCGATGATTTCGACGAGCCTCCATCTTTTGTCCTTGCTCAGCGGCCTCGTTTCGGCTATCAGCACCTTGTCTCCGACCTTGGCGGCGTTTTGCTCGTCGTGCACCTTGAACTTCTTTGTGCGCTTGACGGTTTTCGCGTAGAGCGGGTGCCTCGATTTGCGCTCTATCTGCACGACTATCGTTTTATCCATCTTGTCGCTGACGACTATGCCGGTCCTCGTCTTGCGCATTCCTCTTTGTTCCATAAGCTCTCTCCTTAGCTCCGGGCGGCGCTTTTAAGCTCGCGCTCTCTCAATATCGTTTTTACCCTTGCGATATCCTTCCTTGTCTTCATGATCGCTTTGACGTCCCCGAGCTGGCCGGTCGCGCCCTGAAAACGCAGGTTGAAAAGCTCCTGTTTTAAGTCCTTGAGCTTTAATACAAGCTCGTCGGTCGACATTTCGTGCAGCTTACTGGCTTTCATTCTGCTCACCACCCGTTTCTTCCGCTTCCTCAGGCGCCGCCGTTTCGGCTTTCTCATGGAAGGTCATCTTTGAAAACGCTTCGGCGTCGAACTTTTCGTTCCGTATTATCTTGCATTTTATCGGGAGCTTGTAGCTCGCGAGCCGGAGCGCTTCTTTCGCGATTTCCTCAGTTACGCCCGCTATCTCGAACATAACCCTGCCCGGCCGGACGACCGCTACCCAATACTCAGGAGAGCCCTTGCCGCTTCCCATACGGGTCTCCGCCGGTTTTTCTGTAACCGGCTTATGCGGGAATATCTTTATCCACACATGCCCGCCTCTTTTGATGTATCTCGTCATCGCTATTCGCGCGGCTTCAATCTGATTGCTCGTTATCCATGCGGGTTCGATAGCGACGAGCCCGTATTCGCCGTAGGATACCGTATTTCCGCGGTAATCCCTGCCTTTCATGCGGCCGCGGTGTTCTCTCCTGTGCTTAACCCTTTTTGGCATTAACATTTTTGCTGCCTCCTTCCGGCGTCCTGTATTTGTCGCGGAGCGGGTCCCCGAGTATCTCGCCTTTATATATCCAGACTTTGCAGCCTATTTTCCCGTAAGTGGTGCTCGCTTCCGCGAAGCCGTAGTCGATGTCTGCGCGAAGCGTCTGAAGAGGTATCGAGCCTTCGTGATACTTCTCGCTCCTCGCTATCTCCGCTCCCCCGAGCCTTCCGCTGCATACCGTTTTTATCCCCAACGCGCCGCCTTTCATCGCCCTGCTTATGCACTGCTTCATCGCGCGCCTGAACGATATGCGCTTTTCGAGCTGGGCGGCTATGTTTTCGGCGACGAGCTGCGCGTCTATATCCGGGTGCTTGATCTCTATGATGTTTACCACGACGTTCTTGCCCGTCTGGTTCGAAAGCTGCTTCTTGAGTATCTCCACTCCCTGTCCGCCTTTCCCGATAATAATGCCCGGCTTGGCGGTATATATGTTAACGGTCAGCTTGTTCGCGGCTCTTTCCGTTTCGATTTTGGAAATGCCGGCGACGTAAAGATCCTTCTTAAGCTTTTTCCTTATTTCATTGTCTTCCTTGATATACGCGGCAAAGTCGCTTTTCTTTGCAAACCAGCGCGCGTTCCAGTCCTTGATAACGCCTACGCGCATACCGTGCGGATTGACTTTCTGGCCCATTTAGATTTCCTCCTTGACAGCTTTGTCGAGTACGACGGTTATATGGCTGGATTTTTTTGTTATCCTGTATCCTCTTCCCTGAGCCCTCGGCTGCATGCGCTTCAAAGAAGGCCCCTGATCCGCGAAAATCTGCGCGACGACGAGGTCGTCCCTTAAAAGGCCCAAATTGTTCTCGGCGTTAGCGACCGCCGAATTCAGTACTTTCTCGACTATCGGGCTCGCGGCCTTGGGCGTATTTTTAAGTATCGCCTGCGCCTGCGCGACGCTCTTGCCGCGTATCAGGTCGATGACTATCCTTACCTTGCTCGGGGATATGCGTACGTATCTCGCCTTAGCCATAGGCCTCTTATCCCTGTCCTGCTGTCTTCTCTGAGATTTTTCTCTCTGACGGGTTGCCATTTATAAACTCCTCTCTTAACGGGGCGCCCTTATTTGGAGGCGGACTTTTTCTCTCCCGCGTGCCCGCGGAAAGTCCTCGTCGGCGCAAACTCGCCGAGCTTATGTCCCACCATTTCCTCCGTCATATATACGGGAACGAATTTCCTCCCGTCGTGCACCGCTACCGTGTGCCCTACCATGTCCGGAAATATCGTTGATGATCTCGACCACGTCTTGAGCACTTTCTTCTCGTTTTTCTGGTTCATCTGCTGCACCCTCGCAAGCAGCTTCTGGTCCACGAAAGGCCCTTTTTTAACCGATCTGCTCATAACATTGCTCCTCCTGTCGCCCCGTAAAACATCCGGCGCTCCGGACGTTTTCGGGGTTGTCGATACCTATTTCCCCCGGCGGCGTACGATGTACTTGCTCGTCGGGTTTTTCTTCTTCCTCGTTTTATATCCGAGCGCGGGCTTGCCCCACGGCGTGACCGGCCCCGGACGCCCTATCGGAGATTTGCCCTCGCCGCCGCCGTGCGGATGGTCGACCGGATTCATGACCGAGCCTCTTACCGTCGGCCTTATCCCCATATGGCGTTTCCTTCCGGCCTTGCCCAAGCTCACGATCTCCTGGTCTATGTTCCCGACCTGGCCTATCGTCGCCTTGTTGCGCATAAGGATCATCCTTACTTCCCCGGAAGGAAGCCTGAACTGCGCGTACGCGCCTTCCTTCGCCATGAGCTGCGCCGCGTCCCCAGCGCTGCGCACCAGCTGGCCGCCCCGTCCCGGCTTTAACTCGATGTTGTGGACGAGCGTCCCCAACGGTATGTCCTTTATGAAAAGCGCGTTCCCCGGTTTTACGTCCGCGCCCTCGCCCGACAACAGCGTATCGCCTACCTTAAGCCCCAACGGAGCGAGTATATATCTCTTCTCGCCGTCGGCGTAATGAAGCAGCGCGATGTTCGCCGTCCTGTTTGGATCGTATTCGATAGAAGCGACTTTTGCCGGTATGCCGTCCTTGTTGCGCTTGAAATCTATGACCCTGTATTTCCTTCTCTCGCCGCCGCCCTTATGGCGCACGGTGATTTTCCCCTGAAAATTCCTGCCCGCGTTCTTTTTAAGCGGTTCGAGCAGCGATTTTTCCGGCGTGGCGCTGGTTATCTCCTCGAACATGGAAACCGTCATGCCGCGTCTGCCCGGCGAAGTCGGTTTGTATTTTTTGATGGCCATGATGCTTTCCTCCTGTTACTGCGACAGTGAGTCGAAAAACTCTATCGTCTTCGAGTCCCGCTTCAGCGTAACGAACGCCTTTTTCACTTCCGGCTTCCTGCCCGAGGTATATCCCTGCCTCTTGACTTTCCCGATCTGGCGCAGCGTGTTGACCTTTTTTACCTTGACGCCGAATATCTCTTCGACAGCCTTTCCTATCTGGGTCTTGTTGGCGTTCTTGTTTACCACGAACGTGTATTTTTTGTTCGCGATATCGTCGTAGCTTTTCTCAGTTAGAATAGGCTTGATGATTATGTCCCTTGCTTCCATCACGCAAAGACCTCCTCTACCCTTTTTACCGCGTCTTTCGTTATTATCAGCTTGTCGTAGTTCACGAGGTCGTAAACGTTGATGGTGTCGGCGGCCGAGGTTTTTATCCCGGGTATGTTGTTCGAAGCGCGCATGACGCTTTCGTCCGCCGCGGGAGTTACGATCAAAGCCTTCTTCACTTCGAAGTTTTTCAGCACGCCGGCCATTATCCTTGTCTTTGGCGCCTCAAGCGCGAGATCTTCAAGGACGATGATGTCCTTGTCGTTTACCTTCATCGAAAGAGCGCTTTGGATAGCCGCCCGGCGCATCTTCTTGTTCACCTTCTGGCTGTAATCTCTTGGCTTTACCGCGTGGATCATCCCGCCTTTTCTCCAAAGCGGGGAACGCGTCGACCCCGCTCTCGCGCGGCCGGTGCCCTTCTGTCTCCAGGGCTTCGCGCCTCCGCCGCTCACTTCGCTGCGAAGAAGCGCGCTCTGCGTGCCCTGCCGGCGGTTCGCGAGCTGCGCGACGATCACCTGGTGCATCAAGGCTTCGTTTACCGGAGCGCCGAAGATCTCGTCGCTTAAAACCATCTCTCCGGCGGAACTGCCGTCTGTTTTATATACCGTTACTTTGGGCATTCGATTCACTCCTTTTCCTTACCTGCTCTTCACTGCCTTCGTGATCGAAAGCAGCGAGCCTTTGGGGCCCGGAACCGCGCCCTTGATAATAAGCACGTTCTTGTCGGCATCCACTTCGACGACTTCGAGGTTCTGCACCGTGACCGTTTCGGCTCCCATATGCCCCGGCATGGCCTTCCCCTTTATAACTCTCGACGGGAAGGAGCTCGCGCCCCCGCTCCCGACCCTTCTCTTCGATTTCGAGCCGTGGGTCATAGGCCCCCTGCTTCCGCCGTGCCTCTTGATCTTGCCCTGAAATCCTTTTCCCTTTGACGTTCCCGAAACGTCTACGACGTCGCCTTTTTCGAATATATCCGCCTTGATCTGCTGGCCCAACTCGTATGACGCGAGGTCGTCCACATGGAATTCGCGCAGGTGCCTTTTCGCCGCGGTCCCCGCTTTTTTAAAGTGCCCCAAAAGCGGTTTAGTCACGAGCCTTTCCCTTATGTCTCCGAACCCTATCTGTATGGCGTCGTATCCGTCGGTAGCCGCCGCCTTCTTCTGCACGACGGTGCAGGGCCCCGCTTCGACGACGGTAACGGGCACGACGGTCCCGTCCTCGAGGAACAGCTGAGTCATGCCTTTCTTTATGCCCATAATCGCTTTAACCATTCCGTCATTCCTCCTACAGCTTGATCTCGATGTCAACGCCCGAAGGCAGGTCAAGCCTCATCAAAGCGTCCGTGGTCTTCGACGTCGCTTCGAGTATGTCTATTAGCCTTTTGTGCGTTTTGATCTCAAACTGTTCGCGCGAATCTTTATATTTATGCGGGGCGCGCAGTATCGTTATTACTTCCTTCTGTGTCGGAAGCGGTATAGGTCCCGATACTTTCGCGCCGGTGCGTTTCGCCGTGTCCACTATTTTCAACGCGGACTGGTCGATAAGATTGTTGTCGTACGCCTTCAGTTTGATCCTAATCTTCTGGCTGCTCATTCTTTCCTCCTTACGCATGCGTCCCCTGTTCCGGAGCTTCCGGAACCCGCGATATACACAGAGCCGTGTGTGCCGCCTTTTGTTTTTCCGCGGTTTCAAGCCGCGTTTAGGACGCGATAATTAAGACGATCCCCCCGCGGAAATTACCCGGATGCGATTTCTCCGGCAACCTCCCGCAAGGCGCCGCGGCATATCCTAAGAAATGCGCAGCGTGAAGATTATATAATAAAGCCCCCGCAAAAGCAAGGGCTTTTTTCAGATAATTCTTTTTTTGCGCAAGTAAATTCGCAAAGTAAGTTCCACAGTGGATAAAGATGTGGAATTAAGATTGGGACGACAGTTTTGCTTTACCTTAAGCTGTATGTCCCCAAAGTGCTGAGCGTTTCTTTTTGTTTCACGATTACGTCGTACATGCTGATCCCCAAAGTGTTGCACAGGGCCGCGATATAAAAAAGCGCCCCGCCTATCTCTTCTTCGACCATGGATCTGCATTCGGCGCAAAGCTCCCCTTTGAGATGAGTCGACAAAAGCTGCTGGAGGTCCTGCAGGTTTGCCTCGCCGGGAAACGGCTGTTTCTTCGCGTCGATCGCGATACACCCGCAGTGGGTCACGGCCTTGACGACGCTGCGGTTTATTCGTCCCGTGCTCGTCTGTATCTTGGAAATGATGTCAAGGATGCTCCTGTTCCTCATCAGAAGGTCGCCGACTACGCTCTGAAAATCCTCCATTAGTATGTCGTTTATCGAGTCTCCCATATGCTCCTCATTTCATATCATAAAGAAATTCTTGATTTCATTATATAACGCCGGGCTGATTTGTCAAAGTATGATTTTTGTCGCTTTTTGGCGCCGTCAAAACCGCTAATACTCGATCCCCTCGCGCGCTTTTACTCCCTGTTTATAGTAATGCCTTATCTCTTTCATCTCGGTGATAAGATCCGCTTCTTCCAGTATCTCTTTCGGCGCGTCCCTTCCGGTAAGCACTATTTCGGTTTTCCCTCTTTTTTTTATTATGCCCAAAATTTCTTCGGTATCGAGTATGCCGCATGAAACGGCCGGCAAAGCCTCGTCGAGTATTATTACATCCGCGCCGTCAAGCCAGCTTTCGATTACGGGCAAAACCCTGAGCGCTTCCCCGCGCATTTTCGCTTTTTCCTTCCCGCTCATATCGAAAAAGAATTTTTTGCATTCCGTAGCCCGCAATACTTCGATGTTGCCAACGCCGCGGGCGGCGATCGCCTCCCCCGAGTCGGTCCCCTTCATGAACTGGACTATCTTCACCGCTTTCCCGCGCCCCGCGGCGCGAAGCGCGAGGCCGAAAGCGGCAGTAGTCTTTCCTTTTCCGTCCCCCGTATATATTTGTACGAAAGATCTTTGCATAACGTCCTCAACGTTAAAAGCATATCACAATAAACATATGCCGCACAATATGGATAACGCGAAGGCGCCGTGCTATAATGCACTAAGAAAGGAACAGATATGTCCGTATTTCTGTCGCCGCTTTTTTCCGGTTCTTCCGGCAACGCAATACTCGCGGGCTCCGAAAAGACAAAGGTGCTTATCGACGCGGGCGTTTCCTGCAGGCGCATCGAGCAGGCTCTTTTGAGCGTCGGCGAAAACATTCGGGACGTGCGCGCCATCCTGATAACCCACGAGCATACCGACCATATCGCCGGGGTAAGCGTTACTTCAAGAAAATACAATATCCCCGTTTACATGACCGAAGCGACTCTCGCGGCCTGCGAAGACAGGATTGAGCTTCGCTCAAGGCTCGTAAGGGTCATCCCGAAATCCGATTTTTATATTGACGACCTTCTTATCGAACCTTTCCCTCTCCCTCACGACGCCGCCGACCCCGTAGGCTACTGCGTTTCATCCGGAGCGAGAAAGATAGCGGTAGCGACCGATCTCGGCCATTTCCCGAAAAGCGTGGAATACAAGCTCCATGACTGCGACCTCGTCCTGCTCGAATCCAACCACGACGTGCAGATGCTCATAAACGGCAGGTACCCCCAAGTTTTGAAACAGCGGATAAAATCGCGCAACGGCCATCTATCGAACGACGACGCGGGCGACGCCGCGGTCAAGCTCGTGAGCGCCGGAGTAACGTCGATACTGTTGGGGCATTTGAGCGCGGAAAACAACTCGGAGCGGCTCGCGTTCCGCACCGTGACCGACGCTCTCATCTCATGCGGCATTACCCCGGGCCGCGACTTGAGCCTCGGGCTTGCGTTCCGCGACAGGGTAACCGGCGTGTTTCATGTGAGATAGCATCGTCCCCAAAATCAATATTTTCTTACATATTTCGCGCCTCCTTCACTATTTATGTCGTATATTCAGAATTATTGCCATCATAAAAGGTAATTATCAACGGACGCCGAATTGTGCATTTAAAGATATATAAATAAGCAGTGGCGGATTAGGTTTTATTTTGGGTCGCGTGTGCGCAATGTAAAGGAGTGTATTAATATTGTTGAAGTATCAGAAAGCAGACGGCGATAATCTGCGCAAATTTGTTATGGACAAAAGCCAGGGCAATACGTTGGAGACGATCCCGGTCGAGTATATACGCCCAAATCCCTACCAGCCCCGAAGGGCTTTTTCTGAAGAAAGTTTAAGCGAGCTCGCTCATTCGATCAAGCAATACGGACTGCTGCAGCCTATTACCGTCCGCAAGATGAGCCATAACTATTATGAGATCATCGCGGGCGAAAGAAGATGGCGCGCGGTCTGCAAGGCGGGCTTTACGCATATCAAAGCGGTTGTCCAGCCCGCGGTCGACGAGGACAGCGCGGTCATCGCGCTTATCGAAAACCTCCAGAGGGAAGACCTCCATTTCTTCGAGGAAGCCGAAGGGTACTTGAACCTTATGAAGGAGCACGGCCTTACTCAGGAGGAGCTCGCGCGCAGGCTCGGTATGAACCAGAGCACCGTCGCTAACAAGATGCGTATCCTTAAGCTCCCGCTGAGCGTAAAGGAACTCGTTATGGCATACAAGCTATCCGAAAGGCACGCGCGCGCTTTGCTCAGGCTCCATAACGAAGAAGCCCAGCTCAAAATCATAAAGGATATAAAGCAGAGAAACCTGTCGGTCAAGCTGACCGAAGACCTCGTCGAAAAGACGCTCGGAAAGCTGTACGGCGAGGCCGCTCCCGAGACAAGCAGGCAGAACGTCGTGTGCATAATGCGCGACTACCGCATATACCTTAACACGATAAAAAAAGCGCTGATGCGCATAAAAAAATCCGGAGTAAAGGTAAGCTTCGAAGCGTCCGAGAGCAAGGACAAGGTCTCGATAAACATTGAGCTTGCAAAGTAACTCTGAAAGCCATACGTTTTCGGAGTCCTCTGATAAGTCCCCAATACCCCTACTATTGGCGGAACAAAAGGGCAAAGCCCCCTTTAAAGTTCCGCCCGTTTTTTATCCTTTTATCTCTTTTTATGAATTTTCAATATTCGTATTCCTCGTCGTCGGAAATCTGCTCCCTGTGTATGTCCGCGCCGAGCCGCTTTAGCTTGTCCTCGATATGGTCGTAGCCCCTGTCGATGTATTTGACGCCCGTTATTTCCGTCTGGCCCTCCGCCATCAGCCCCGCGACGATAAGGGCAGCTCCGGCTCTTAAGTCGGTCGCGCGCACCGGCGCGCCCGTCAGGCGCTCGACGCCTTCGACGACGCATACCCTCCCGTCGATAGAGACGCAGGCGCCCATGCGCCTTATCTCGTTTATATGCTTGAACCTCGATTCGAATATGTTTTCGACGATAACGCTGGTCCCTTCCGCAGTGCTGAGCAGGACCGTCGCGGGCTGCTGCAGATCGGTCGGGAACCCGGGGTAAGGAAGCGTTTTGATGTTGACGTGCCTCGGCCTTTTGGTACAGGTGACGCGAATCGTGTCGTCGCCTTCCTCTACGTTGACTCCCATCTCCATCAGCTTTGCCGACAGCGCCTCCATGTGGGTAGGTATGACGTTCGTAAGAGTTAAGTCGCCTCTCGTGGCCGCGGCCGCGATCATCAGGGTCCCGGTCTCTATCTGGTCGGGTATGATCGAATAATTGCATCCATGCAGTTTTTCCACGCCGACGATGCGTATGACGTCCGTACCCGCGCCCATTACCTTCGCGCCCATGCGGTTCAAAAAGTTCGCCACGTCCACCACGTGGGGCTCTTTTGCCGCGTTCACTATCGTAGTCTTCCCTTTTGCCCTGACCGCCGCGAGCATTATGTTTATCGTTGCCCCGACGGAAACTATATCGAGATATATGTCAGTCCCGAAAAGGCCTTTTTCAGCCTGCGCCTTGAGCATACCGTGCTCCGTGACCACGGACGCGCCCAAAGCCGTCAATCCTTTTATATGCTGGTCTATCGGCCTTAACCCTATTGCGCACCCTCCGGGAAGGCATACCTCCGCTTTGCCGAACCTTCCGAGCAGCGCGCCAAGCAGGTAATAGGAGGCGCGCATCTGCCTTACGGCTTCGTTGTTGACTATGTGGCCCTTTATTCCGGAAGGATCTATGGTCATCGTCTTGTTTATGAAACATGTTTTGGCGCCCATATTGGAGAACGCGTCGCTGAGAAGGTGCACGTCGATTATGTTGGGCAGGTTTTCGATCTCACAGATACCGTCGCTAAGAAGCGCCGCGGGCAGAACAGCGACGGCCGCGTTCTTGCCTCCGCTCACGTCGACGCTTCCGCGAAGCGGCTTCCCACCCCTTATAACAATCTTTTCTTTCATTTTAACTGTGCGAAAAAGCGCCTTTCATATTTATATTGTCCTTAGAGTATAGCAGGAAGCCGCTTTTGTATCAACATTTTAATTTGCGCGCCGCGCCCGCTCGGTTTTTGGATATATTTTTTTAAATTAAATTATTATAATATGCCAAATATATCGCGTTTATGATATTATACATGTACGCCTCTTTTTTGGCCCATAAAGTCTTTGAAGGAGTCGTTATGAAGCTGCGTTTAAAGAACGATACGAAAACAACGCCGGTTCCAAACAAATTCATAGAATGCTCAATAACCGCTCCGGAGAATTACACGCAGGCGTATCTCCTCGGGCTTATGTATTCCTCAAACAGCCGTGAAGCCGACCTCGACTTTCTTTGCGCGAAGCTTAATATGGACCGCGGGGAGATAATCGAAGCGTATGAGTTCTGGCAGAAGAAAGGATTTTTACGGATCATCAACAGCGACGTCTTATGCATCGAGTTCGGCGATTTCAACCGGTATGAGGAAGACCTTTATACGGAGCGCGATTTCAACCGGCAGCTTCAGGACATATTCGGTTCCCGCCAGCTGTCCCCGCAGGAATATCTGAAAATATACGATTATACCGACATGTTCGGGCTGCCGAAGAACGTCGTGCTGCTGCTCGCGAAATACTGCGTCCTGATGAAAGGCAGAAGGGTGTCTGTTGCGTATATGGACAAGGTCGCAAGATCCTGGGCGGAGGAAGAAAATATAGATACCGAGGAAAAGGCGAAAGAGAAGATAGAAAACTTTAAGGTGTCCGCTTCCGGCATCGTCCGGGTGCTAAAACAGCTCGGCATTTCCGGCAGAGAACCCACTAAGGACGAATACGCCCTGTACGGAAAATGGACTCATGAATGGGGGTTCACGCTTGAGGCGATCCTTACCGCCTGCTCGCATACCACGGCCGCGAGGGAGCCGAGCATGAAATACCTCGACAGGATACTCCAGAGGCTGTACGCGCAGGGAAGCACCACTTCGAGGAAGATAGCCGAGATAAAGAACAAAAGCGAGGAAACGGACTTAAACATCAAGGAGCTCATGCGCATCACGGGCGAAAAGAGCTTAAAGCCCCCGCTCGAATACGAAAGCCTGTACAACAAATGGACTTTGGTTTACGGGTACGGCATGGACATCTTAAGGCTCGCGGCGAGGATTTCGTCCGAAGACGGCCATAAGCCTTTCCCGTTTATCGACGATATATTGGCCGAATGGTACAACAGCCGCATATTCACCCTTCAGGACGCGGAAGAGTTCCTTGCCGAAAGGCGGGAGCTCGATGAAAAAATCAAATCCGTGTTCAAAGCCGCGGGGATACTGCGCAGACCCGCGGAAGCCCACCGAAGGGCTTATAAAAAGTGGACGCAAGAGTATAAGATAAGCCACGACGCGATCCTTCTCGCCGCGGAGATAAGCTCGCTGAAAGACAACCCGTTCAGTTATCTCAACCGCAAATTATCCGATTGGCACGAATCCGGCATACGGACGCTCAGCGAAGCCCAGCAGGAAGCCAAGAAACTCTCGGCAAAGAAAAGCGCTGAACCAAAACGCCTGATGAACGAACGTCCCGTGGGCAATTACGACCATCTCGCGATCGACCCGTTTGCCGACGAAGGAGCATGACGCCTTGAGTATTTCCGATATACTTGCGGATTATGAAAGGGTCCGCGAACAAAACAGCATCGAACAAGCCCGAAGGCGCGAAGAAGTGTATAAAAAATGCCCCGAAGTTTCTAAACTTCACCGCAGGATAGATGAACTCCAGAAAAAAAGGATACTGTCGGCGGTTTACGGGGGCGGAAACGAGTCCGAGGAAATCAAGCGCCTCCGCGCGGAAATCGGACAGTATCTCGAGGGCGCGGGGTTCCCGAAGGATTATCTTGAACCCGTATACCGCTGCGCGGTCTGCCGCGATACCGGAATGCGCGACGACTCGACGCGCTGCGAATGTTTCAAAAAGAAGATACTCGAAGACAAGCTCAACGACGCGCGGCTTTCGGACAGCGAGATAAGTTTCGAAAGATTCGATCTCTCGCTGTTCGACGATTCCCCGGTCATAAACGGCAGGTCTCAGCGCGATTATATGGAGCAATATAAAAAAATCACCGAATCGTACGCCGACAAGTTTCCCGTATGCGAGCCGTTCCTCCTTATATCGGGAGCGACCGGCCTCGGCAAGACCTATGTCGCGAAATGCATAATGAGGCGGGTGATAGAAAGAGGCTTCACCGCCGCGTATTATACGTCGTACCGCCTTTTCTCTTTGTTTCACCGCGACAGGCTCGGCGAGGACGTCGATTTAAGCCCCGTATTCGAGGTCCCGCTTCTTATAATCGACGACTTAGGCTCGGAGCCGATGACCCATAACGTGACAAGGGAATATTTCTTTGATTTGATAAACGAAAGAAGCGTTCTTAATACCGTAATCGTCACAAACCTTACGTTCGACGAAATCAACATCCGGTACGGCGAGCGCATACATTCGAGGCTGATGGACAAGAATTCTAAAAAACTGCTTTTCAAAGGCAAGGATATCCGTTATTCTTAGTCTTTGTTTTTCCGGCCGGGGCATAATATTATAATCAAAGCTGTTTGCGGAGGCGGTATGAAGCGAAGCGAGATTGAAGAAAAATATAAATGGGATTTAAGCCCACTGTATCGTTGCGACGACGATTGGGAGAGCGATTTTAATAAGCTGAACGAAATGCTGCCCGGTTTGGGCAGGCTCAGGGAAGGGTTCGCGCAAAGCGCGGGCAATCTCGCCCGCGCGCTCAAAAACATCGACGAAGCGTCCCTTTTAAGCGAACGGCTGTACGTTTACGCGAAGATGCGGCGCGACGAGGACAACTCAAACACAAAATACCAGGCGATGACGGACAGGGCTGTGTCGATGCTCGTCCGGCTAAGCGCGGAGACCTCGTTCGTCGCGCCGGCGCTGCTTGCGCAGGACGAGGAGACGCTCGAAGGCTTTATTGCCGGGGAAATCGCGCTCGCTCCGTACGCGTTCATGATAAGGGATACGATACGCCAGAAACGGCACGTATTGGGCGAAAGCGAGGAAAGGCTTCTTTCGCTAAGCGCCGACTTCGCTTCCGGCGCGCGCGACATATTCACGATGCTCGAAAACGCCGACATGAAATTCGGAGAGATCGATACCCCGGAAGGGAAGGTCCGGCTTACCCACGCTAAATACATCGAGCTGATGCAGAATAAATCAAGGCGGGTGAGAAAAGACGCGTTCGATACCTATTACTCGTCTTTCCGCGCCAATATCAACACGATAGCCGCGGCATACTCGACGAGCGTAAAAAAGGACGTTTTCTACGCGAGGGCGCGAAAATACGAAAGCGCGCTCTCAAAGGCGCTGTTTTCCGACGACGTGCCCGAGTCGCTTTATACCGGGCTCATCGAATGCGTGCACGAAAACCTCGGCATAATGTACGATTACGTAGAGACGAGGAAAAAGCTTCTCGGCTTAAAAGACATAGCGATGTACGACATATACGCGCCGCTCGTATCGGAAACGGGCGACAGGTACCCGTACGAAAAGGCAATGGATATTATTTTTAAGGCTCTCGAACCGATGGGAGAAGAATATCTCGGCCTGCTGCGGCGCGCGTTCTTAGAACGGTGGATAGACGTCTTCGAAAACGAGGGCAAAACGAGCGGAGCGTACTCGTGGGGGGCGTACGGGGTCCATCCTTACGTGCTTCTAAACCACAGGGGCGACCTCGACAGCGTCTTTACGATCGCGCACGAGCTGGGCCACGCCATGCACACATGGTATTCGCAAACCTGCCAGCCTTATCCTCTCGCGGGCTACACTATCTTCGTCGCTGAAGTGGCCTCGACCGTAAACGAGATACTGCTTACGAAATACCTGCTCGATAATTCCGACGGTGAGCTTAAAAAATACGTGCTCAACCATTACCTCGACCAGATGAGGACGACGGTGCTGCGCCAGACCATGTTCGCCGAGTTCGAGATGATAACGCACAAGATGTGCGAATCGGGCGAGCCGCTGACTCACGAGAGCCTTTCGCGCAGGTACGCGGATTTAAACCGCCTGTACTACGGAAGCTCAATGGAAACCTGCGAAACTATATCAATCGAGTGGGCGCGGATCCCCCATTTCTACAACGCGTTCTACGTATACAAATACGCAACCGGTTTTTCCGCCGCCGTGCAGATAGCGAAAAGCATATACGATAAAACGCCCGGCGCTCTCGAGGCGTATACCGATTTTTTAAAGAGCGGAGGAAGCGATTATCCGCTCAAACTGCTCAAAAAAGCCGGGGTCGATTTTACCGGCGCGGCCCCGGTAAAAAAATGCATGGAGGAGTTTCGATCTTCGCTCGCGGACTTTAAAAAAATAATGAACGTGATATAATGACTTAGGCGGGCTGTTATCATTTTTTGGATGTGCGGAGGGTTTTATGAAGATCTGTTTTTCCACTCTCGGATGCCCCGACTGGACGTTTTCCGAAATAACGTCTTTCGCCTCCGACATGGGTTTCGACGGAATCGAGATCAGAGGGATAAAGGGTGAGCTTTACGCGCCGGCGATCCCGGAGTTTTCCGCGAATAAAATCGAGGCGACGAAAAAGAAGTTAAAAAGCCTTTCGCTTACCATCCCCTGCCTTACGTCCGCATGCGACCTCAACAATGAAAACGATATTAAAGCCGCTAAAGAATATGTTGATACCGCGGGCGCGCTCGGAGTCCCGTACGTGCGCCTGCTCGGGGACCCGACCCCCGACCCCTCCGGCGACGTTAACCTCAAAGCGATAACGAACAACATTGCGCAGATCGCCGACTACGCGAAGACGAAAGGAGTAACGCCGCTCATCGAGACGAACGGTTTCTTCGCAAAGACCCGCATACTCTCGGCGCTGCTCGGCGACATCGGCAACGACAACATAGGCGTCCTGTACGACATACACCATCCGTACAGGTTTTTCGGGGAAAGCCCCGCATATACGATAAAAAACGTGGGCGGATACATAAAGCACGTGCATATAAAAGATTCCGTTATGGAAGGGAAAAAGGTAAGCTACCGCATGTTGGGCGAGGGGACGATACCGGTAAAGGAAGCCGTACGCGCTCTTAAGGATTCGGGATACCGCGGCTTTTATTCTCTCGAATGGCTCAAACGCTGGGACCTGTCGCTCGAAGACCCGGACGTCGCGTTTGTACAATTCAAGGAATTCATGGACGCTATATGAATTTAAATGGATTTTTAGGTAACGAGCCCGGCGCAAGTCCGGGCTCGTTTCGTGATCCATAATCGTTTTATTGCACCGTCACCTTTTCCATTTCGAGGTATTTGGCTATATCCGCTTCCGGGATCGTCCATGGTATGCTTCCTTCGAAGCAAGCTCCATTCTGAACCCAGAAGAGTCCCCATGTTGGGTCACCTGTCTCATCTTTGCTTTTGCTTCGTTGAAATTTTTATGCGACATTATTGTCATACCTTTTATTTGTTCTTCTAAATTATATATATTGCAATTATGCCTATTAGTAATGTTTTGTATATATTTTTGTGAATCATCAAAATACCTGAACCAAAGCAATAAGACATCTTTTGTCGCGTCTTTACTTTCCTTATCCGTATCAAAAGTATATGCAAACATCACATATGTATCAAACACTTCGACGTATTTCAGAATAGCGCCTTCCGGTACGGTTTTCGGACGGTAATAATATTTGATGTCTTTCATATTAAAAATACTGTTCTCACCCGCTGTTTTAACGGCATTTACAAAAGCCTGTTCCGTATCATACCGGACGGGGGCGGCGCATTCTTCAAGAGTCGCAATCGTACCCGTTGTTTCCGATTTGCCATTTGACTGAGCGTTTTCGTTTGAGCCGGTTATGCCGCCGCCGCAGCATACAAAAAAACAGGCCCCGTATTGGAGACTGTTTTTGTCCGCTGCGCTTATGCTTTATTCCGTTTCGCCGCCGTCTTCGTTTTCGCTTCCCTTGAGAGCTACGACCACGCTCCTGAAAGGCTCCTCGCCCTCGCTGAACGTCGTTACCCTTTTATTGTCCTGAAGCGTAGCGTGAAGTATCCTGCGCTCGTACGGGTTCATGGGCTCAAGAACGACCCTCTTGCCCGACCTTATTACCTTGTCCGCGAGCCTTGCCGCGAGTTTTTTCAGCGCGTCCTCGCGCTTCCTGCGGTAATTCTCGGTATCGAGCATTATCTTTAGATAACCTTCTCTTCCATTGTTCACTACGAGGCTCGTAAGGTATTGCAGCGCGTCGAGGGTCTCTCCGCGGCGCCCGATCAGCATGCCCATCGCCCTTCCGGACATATCAATTTTCAACGTGTCGCCAACCTGTTCGGACTTGAGCCTTACGTTTATGCCCATTTTTTCAAAAAGCCCGAGAAGAAACTTTTCGGCGTCGTTTTTTGGCTCCTGTTTTTCAAACGGCTCTTCCTGCGTATATTCGCGCCTTTGGGGCCTTGCGGCTTCGCGCCCGCGCTGCCGGCCGTTTTCGCGACCGCGCTGCCGGTAATCGCCGCGCCCGCGCCGCTCTCCTTCGTATGCCGAGGGCTCCGGACGCAAAGGCTCCTTCTCCTTAGGCGCCGGCGCTTCTTCTTCCGGCTGTTCCGGCTTCTTCGTCATCCGGACGCGCGCGCTCTTAAAGAGCCCGCCTCCCTCCTCCAATATCTCTATATCGACTTCGTCGATTGACAAATCCATCTTCAGCAGCCCGTTGAATACCGCCTCGTCGACCGTTTTCCCTTTGCTTTCGATGAAATCCATCACGTAGCCTCCTCGATTATGCCCTTTGCCTTTTTATCGCGCCTTTTGTATATGTAGTTGAGCACAAGCAGCTGCGCAAGGGCATAGACGTTCGCTATAAGCCAGTATACCGAGAACGCCGCGTTGGAAGAGGCGCAGATATATACCGAGAAAAGCGGGAAAAACCATAGCATGAACTGTCCCTGCTGAGCCGCCTGAGGGCTTTGGGCCATAGATATCTTCTGCTGGAAAAACAGCGTGACGCCCGCGAGTACGGGCAGTATGAACCATCCGTTGTTATAGCCGGTAAGGTTGTTGTCGGCAAGCACCCTGCTTACAAGATTATCGTATGCCGGTACGTTTGCGGCGCTCAGGACCCCGTTGGCATAATCGAAATGAATCATGCCCGCTTTGGACAGCATGTGCATGGCTTGAGGCGTTATGTAAGTCGTATTGGTCTGCACGAAGCTCAAAAAATTCGCGGCGGAAGGCAGTATCGGCTCGATGCCCGAATCCGGCTGCCAGAAATTATGCACCCACAGCCATTGCGGAAGAGCCGCCGAGCCGTAGCTGTGCGCGTTGTTGAGCACGAACGAAACGGTCTCCTGAGCCGCGAGAACGCGCATCGCACCGAAGAAAGCGAAGAATATGGGAAGCGTGATGAGCATGGGGAGGCAGCCCGCGAGCGGCTTTATCCCTTCCTTCCTGTATAATTCCTGCGTCTTCCTCTGGAGCTGCTGCGGGTTGTTCCCATAGCGTTTCTTCAGAGACTCTAACATAGGCTGTATCATCTGCATCTTGCGCGCGCTCTTCCTTTGCCGCAGATCCAAAGGCAGCATGGCAAGCCTCATCAATATCGTCACGACGATGATAGCGACCGAATAATCGTGTATTAAGCCGTAAACGCCTTTCAACAATATTAGAAAAAAATTGGAAATAAAGTTGTTGCTTAAAAAATCCAAAAGCTATCCTCCGTGACCGGCGCCGTCAAGGCACCGGGTCGTATCCTCCCTTGCAGAACGGGTTGCACCGAAGCACCCTCCAAACCGAAAGCCCGAGGCCTTTTATCGCTCCGTGCCTGCGCAAAGCTTCCGCCGCATATTCGGAACATGTCGGGGTGAACCTGCACGCCCCGCCCAAATACGGCGATATCGCTTTCTTATAGAACCATATTGCCGCCAGAAAAACGCGTTTCATCTTGTCTTTAGCCCCGCCCTTTCGAGCAGGTTCCCCATAGAAAACAGCAGATCGGAATACTGGACGTCGCCTGCGGCTTCACGCGGTATGAAAACGAGAAGGCAGTTTTTAGACACGCCGTCCAACAATGAAAAAAAAGCCTCTTTCATCCTGCGCTTGAGCCTGTTCCTCTGCACGCTGTTCCCTGATTTTTTCGACACCGAAAACCCTACCTTAAGATGCGGCGTTTTCGTTACCACATATATCAGCACAAGGTTCTTATCCGAAACGGATCTTCCCCTTTTGTATACGTATCTGAACTCTTTGTTGCGCCTCAGCGAATACTTGCGCCTCAATACTCTTCCACCCGTCATTACAAACGCAAAAGCGCAAATCAGGCGGAAAGAGTCTTCCTGCCTTTTGCGCGCCTGCGTTTGATCACGTTTCTGCCGTTTCTTGTGCTCATCCTTTTCAGGAAGCCGTGCTCCTGTTTGCGCTGCCTTTTCTTCGGCTGAAAAGTCATTTTCATCGACCGATACCCCTTTTGTTCATAAGTCCGCCTTTTCGGTCAGACGGATATATTATATTGAAGAGCATTATGAATGTCAATAAAACGAATTGCCTCATAAAAAATAACGTTGAAAATACTATCGTTGCCTCATAAAAAAATAACGTCGAAAATCAGTACCGTAAGGTCATATGATCGGAGGTACAGATTTGGCGAAAATAAGCATGAGTGCACGAGATGAAGTCATCAGGAAGAACAGAAATAAATATCTGAAATCAACGAAGAAGGAAAAGGGCCAAATTCTTTGCAGCGTTTGTCTTTCCACAGGGCTGAGCCGAGACCGGGCCGCCCGCCTGCTTTCAGGGGAAAAACATAAGGATTGCAAAAGTACCGGAAAGAAAAGGGGCAGGAAACCCATCTATGACTTCGATGTCATTTTGGCGCTGAAAGAAATATGGACATATATGGACTTTGCCTGCGGGAAACGTCTGAAATACGGTATGGCCAATATGCTTGACGCATTAATAAGGTTTGGAGAAATCCATTACGACGATAGCGTCATCAAAAAATTAAAACGGATATCGCCTGCAACGATCGACCGGATTCTGAAAAAAGAGAAAGAGTCTATGCGCTTTCGCGGCATTAGCGCAACAAAGCCAGGAACTCTGTTGAAAAAGAACATTCCTCTTAGGCTTGGAACGGAATGGAACGACGCAGTCCCAGGCTTTGTGGAAGTCGACCTGGTGGCACACTGCGGACAGACTACTGCAGGAGAATATATCAACACCCTCAATGTAACGGACATCTGTACAGGCTGGACTGAACCTATGGCGGTAATAAACAAAGCGCAGAGACATGTATTCGATGCGCTTATGGAAATAGAAAAGAGACAACCGTTTTCTTTTTTAGGTATCGATTCGGACAACGGCAGCGAGTTTATCAATCAGGAGCTCTACCGCTACTGCAAGCAGGAGGGCATCTGTTTTACGCGGAGCAGACCATATCAAAAGAACGATAATTGCCATGTGGAACAGAAAAACTGGTCTGTCATACGCAGAAACATAGGGTACGGCCGATACGAGGGCAAAGAAGCGCTCAAAGTCCTAAACGAATATTATTCGCTATTGAGGCTTTACCTGAATTTCTTCCAACCTTCCGTCAAGCTGATTAGTAAACGCAGAGACGGCTCGCGCCTTGTAAAACAGTACGATAAGCCGTTGACGCCCTATAACAGAGTTTTGAGAGAAGGCAGCATTCCAATTTATATAAAAGAAAATCTCACAGAAACCTTCATGTCTATCAATCCCGCAGAGCTTAAACGCAATATGATGAAGCTGTTAGGTATACTGGCAAACCTCAGAATTTCTGACTGAACGCGATTGCGATAGAAAGCTTTGTGGTAGTAACATGACGGCGGAGTCCCGTCAAGGCACGCTGCGCTCTTTAGGCCTTGACCGCCCTCCACCGTCATGTTACGGTAACGATATAGGGCAAGGATAAGCCTTGCCCCACGGAACCACTTTATATCATGAAAGGAGCTTGCCTTTCGACGTCGTTTTATTTTGAGGCATTGAATCACATTTCAACGGTATTTTATTTTGAGGCATCACGATCCTCAGCCGGCTCCGCCGGCAGCTCCTTTAGAAAAGGAGCCTCTAACAGTAAAAGCCTCCTTTTCAAAGGAGGTGGCGCGGGAGCGACGGAGGATTGTTTACTGCTTTACAATCCTCAGCCGGCTCCGCCGGCAGCTCCTTTCAAAA
>Ga0078972_1003683_pt1 | contig 44870 bp, 43 predicted proteins | sample YelNatPaOPGAMG01_FD_67568 | JGI IMG/M metagenome (GOLD analysis project Ga0078972, IMG submission 67568) | Hot spring thermophilic microbial communities from Obsidian Pool, Yellowstone National Park, USA - OP-RAMG-01 (SPADES assembly) (version 2) | ecosystem: Environmental > Aquatic > Thermal...
ATTTTATGTGGCATTTTATTTAATTTTATTCTATTTTTTTATTTTTTTGAAATTACATAAATTAAACTGATTTCGCCTTTTTTAATCTATTTTGAACTAATTCTCCTACTGCCCAATAAACTTCTTTTCTTTCTTCTTCAGTTAATCCTAAAGCATCAAAAACAATATCATCTAATGCTTTTCTATCTGGCAATGGCTTTGGCTCTTGCTCACGGATAGGTTTGTCAGGATCAAAGCCAAGCTCAATGAAAGTGGATTTAATTTTTCTATTAATAAAATTGTTAAATTTTATATTATCTTGATTATTATTAATTTGAAAAGGGTCTGGGATATAAAATTCTTCAGTCTCATAAACTTGAGGAGCAATTGGACCTCCGCCACCTCCATAATTTCTTATTAAAGACTCTAAAAATAATCTAAAAATAGTAGAGTTCAAAACAATACAAAAATTTTTATCAAGATTATTATTTTCTTCTTTAATCAAAATGTCTCCTAATGTGTGATCATCATATACATGAAATTTATTATAAAAAACAGCAAATCTATCCCTGATAATCATAATCCAAAAATAATCTGCTGGTTTTATTAAAGGCAAACCCCACCACCATTTTCTGCTTTTACAAGTTGGTCTTTTATGAAATCCTTGTTTTTCACCCCATTCAATATAATCTAAAACTTTCTTTCCTTTTAATTCTTCTTTTGATTTATGCACCATTAAAACTTTGTATTTCAAATCTTCAGGTTTAATTAAAATTGTTTTGCATTCTCTCGGACTTTTTACCACCGGCTTTAAAAATTCCTCTTCAATCAACCAATAATCACCAGTTTTTGTATTTTTAATAATCCTCAAACCTGCTTTTTTAATTTCTTTCAAGCTCTTGAAATTTCCTAAATTTTTAATTTTATGTTTGATTTCTGAGAATTTCATACATTTGATTAATGCATTTTTTTAATTAAATTTTCCAAACTATCTTCTTTTAAAAATTTTGAATCTATTAAAGGATCGCCGCCACTAAACCAACTATTTAAAAATCTCAATGTTATTTTATTAAGGTAGTCTGATTTTCCCCAATCTTCAGGACTACTTCTTTCTAAATTTGATAAAAAATCTTTTAATATCCAAAATGACTCTATTATTTTTTCTTCTAATTCTTCAAAATTGCCAACAAAACGATTAATATCTTCCTTAAATAGAGACAATTTTCTAATAAAATTATCTCTGAAATATTCATCAAAACTTAAAGCATTAAAAAGCTTACTCCATCTTTTTTCGTCTAGAAATTTTCTAAAGTTTTGAGGTTTTAATAACTGTTTAAGTTTTTCATCATTAAATATTTCTTCCTCTTCATTAACAACAGAGACAATTTCTCGCAGAATATCAATTTTAAAAACTATATATTGTTTTAAGAAATTTTGTTTAACCTTCGATATTCTATAATTTTCTAATAAAATAAAAACAATAAAGCCAGCAAGTATATTACCAAGTATATTGCACATAATACTTTTTATATTGGTTTTTATGCCCAAATAATCCAACGAGAACATAGCCAAAATTAATAAAATTACAATAACTGAATGAATTAATGGAACCCCATCTATTATTCTCTTATTTAATAAATTTATCATTTTAATCATCTTCAATTTTATCTGTTACATCTTCGACGTAGAAAAATTCGTTGGCACCGGTTTTAATTCCAAATCTTACTTCTGCAATATCTCCTAATCTTACCAATTTCCCTTTTCCTTTTTCTATAATTTTCCAGTAAATTTCTGGCGCTCTTAAATATTTTCCTCCCCATTTATTGCCAATATATTGACCGGTTTCTTCGTCTTTCGCGAACTCCCATAAATCTTTTTGATTAACAATATGCAATCTATAAATTTCATTTTCTCTTCTTTTGCCTTCTTGAAATTCTTTTAAATCATAATCTTTTTCTAAATCAATAAAAATTTCCGAATACATTACTTCTTCAAATGGTTTTTTAAACATCACAAATCTAACTTCATTGTTTTTAATTTCTTCATCAAAATCTCTTTCTTTTGGCGCTTTAATTAAAGCAATTATTGTATTAACATCAGCATGTTTAAATGATCTTTTTACTTGATTATCATAAATTCCAACTATTGGGCATCTTTTAATTAAAACTTCTTGTAAAACCCTTCCAAAACCAACATCAAGCCAAGAGTTTGAAGAAATATAGCATAAAATCCCATCTGGATTTAAAAGCTTCAAACCTTTCAGATAAAAATAAACGTATAAATCTGAACGGTTGTCAAATTTTTTAGGCAAAGGAGATTTTTTATTAAATTCAATAGCTTCCCAATCTTTTTTTATTTGTTCTATTAATTTTGCTTTATATTCTTTTTTTGATCTTCCACCAATTAAATCAGCAATCATTTCTTGTCTGACATAAGGAGGATTGGCAATCACAATATCAAAACCATTTTTTTCTCCTGATAAAATCTCTGCAAATTCAATGGGCCAAAAAGCAAATTTAGATTTTAAAGATATTTTTTCTTTTTCTTCATTTAAAATTTTTATTTGTTCATCAATTTTGTCTAATTTTTCTTTGTCTTTTGCCGATAATTCATTTAATTCATTTTTTAATCCTTGTGTGCTATTTTGATCAAAATTTAAAACTTGGACATTAAAATATTTTCTTTGTATTTCATTTTTATCTTGTTTAAGCTTATTAATTTTTTCATCAATTAATGCTCTAAAAAATTCATTTTCTTTACTTTTAACCCATTGTTCTTCTATTTTATTATAAAAATATTCTTTTTTAGCTTCTATTACTTGATTTTTAAGTGCTCTTAATGATGGCGGGATATCTTTTATTTCTCTAACTTTAAAAAATGTTCCTGCTATTTCTTGAACTAAACTATCGCCGATTCTAATTTTAAAAGCTAAATTTGGTAATAAAGCTTTTCCGCCCGGAGTAAAATCTTCATCTTTGGCAGAAATCATTAAATCTAACCATAAACGCAATCTAGCAATTTCAACTGCCCAATCTTTAATATCAATACCAAAAAGAGATTTTTCTATTATTTTTAATTTTTCATTAAAAATATTAAAAGAATCTTCTTTGTTTCCTAATTTTTTCCATAAAATTTTCTTTAATTCAAAAATAATATCCATTGCCACAACCAAATAATGGCCCGAACCGCAAGCAGGATCAACAATTGTAATCTTATCTAATTCTTCATAAATCTTTTGAATTTCATCTTCAGAAAAATCTGGTATAATTTCTTCTTCTATTTCCGGAAAAATAAACTGATAAAGTTTTTCCTTATTAATAGCTGTTTTATTATATAAAAATTCAACAAGAGACCTTCTTATCATAAAATCTATTTCTATTTTGGGAGTATAAAAAATGCCGGCTTTATGTCTTTCGTCTTCTTCTGGCGCCTCGCTTACATTAACAATCATTTCATAAATATTTCCGAGCATTTCAGGGTCAATCTCTAAATCTTCATCTAATGGAGTGCTTTCTCTAACTGTAAAATTATAAGATTCAAGAAAATCAAAAATATCTACAAATAAATTATCTTTAACTTTGACATCAATATAATCAAAGTCGGTATTTTCTTTAAAAAGACCTCCATTTAAATGCGGTGCTATAAAAAGAATACTATTTAAATTAATTTCTCCATCAATTTTAAAATAATCTTTTGGGGTAAATTTACCATTTAATGCTTCAAAAAATAAAACCTTCAACCATTTATCATAAAATTCATCTTTCCCGTCATAAAAATTTCTATATGTATCCCAAAAATACGCTAAAAAATTTTTATTACCTCCAAAAACACCTCTTTTTTGGACAAAATATAAAAACATCAACCTATTTAACAGTTGATGCGTAAACCAATGAATTTTTTCTTCGTCGTTGAATTGTTTTTTTAAATCATTTTTAACTTTATTAAAAACACTAATATAATCTTTATAAAATTTTTCTGAAACCGCTTCTGTATTAAATGTTTTTTCTAATTTTTCAAAAATAGATTCTTTATTATTTTCATTAATAATTAAAAGAGATAATTGTTCACTTGGAGTGCGAAGTTTATCTCTGTTATCCGGATTAATATTAAATCTTTTAAGTTGCAACCTATTGCCATACCTAAATGGATAAACAAAATCCCAATAAACATTTTTATTGTCAGAAAAAACAAACAAATGATTTTGTCTATAAGTTCTAATTATTTCTCTAATAATTATTCTTTCTTTGGTTCTTATATTTCTTTCAGAAATTAAATTATTGTCAAAATCTAAATTTAGCTTGAAATAAAAAACAAAAACAGGATTAAATTCTGCAATAATTTTTGATTCGGAAATTAAATCCTTAATATTTTCTGAAATATTAACAAAATCATTTGAAACTTTTTTAAAGCCCAAAATTTCAATAAATAATCTTTTAAAATCATTTGGGTCATTCGCCTCTTTTAAAATTTTTTGAATTTCCTTAGTTTCCATCTTCTTTATTTATAAAAATAATTATCGTTTTTAGAATTTGTGCCTATAATTTTATTTTTGAATTAATTTTTCTCTTGGTCTTTCAATTTTGGGGATATCTTTTATTCTCATAAAAGTAATTTTAATTAGTTAAGACCCCCGTTTTCCCACCCCTCACTTGGAAAGCACAAGATTTCATCTTTTTGGGCGAAGCCCCTCACTTGAAAAAGATTGGCTATTACCAAAAAACAATAAAATTGATCTGTTTCAAGTGAGGGGCGAAGCTCAGTGCTTTCCAAGTGAGGGGCCCACCGTTTTCACTATCTATTTTACCCCTTTTAAGGGGTATTTTCAATTAAAAGATTGCCACGCCCCTCACCCCCATCTTTTTTAAAAAGGTGGGGATGAGGATCCTCACAATGACAAGAAAAAAATACTCCTCGCCCCCTCTTTTTAATAAAAAGAGGGGGCGAGCAATGACAAAAACGTTGGTTGTGTTCAATTTAATCAAAATAAAAAAGTAAATAAAAAACGGCTTAAAAGCCGTTTTTTAGTCGGGCTGGTGGGATTTGAACCCACGGCCTTCTGCTCCCAAAGCAGACGCGCTAAGCCACTGCGCCACAGCCCGGAAATTTAAGGATGTGACCCCTCACTTGGAAAAGATAGATTTATTTTATAAATATTAAATAGTTTTTTTCTATTAAAGAATAATAAATGAGTTATTTTAAATAAAAATTGCTTAATATAAATTTGGCGATAGCCAATCTTTTTAAGGCGAGGGGGTCCCCTCGGGAAGAATCGAACTTCCATCTCAGGCTTAGAAGGCCCGCGCTCTATCCGTTGAGCTACGAGGGGAGATAACAATTTTCAATTTACAATTTTCAATTTTCAAACAATTATCTAATGATTTAATTTTCAAACATTAAGAAATTTATTGAAAATTAGAAAATTGAAAATTTATTGAAAATTGTAAATTGAAAATTGTAAATTAAAAATTAATACCAGATACTAAATACAAGATACTAAATACTTAGCTCAGATTTTTATTTTTCTCGGTACTATTATAGCAGGTTTTTACTTGAAAGAAAAGTTTATTTGGTTTATAATGAAAGCGGTATGGAAAATACCTATAAAATTAAAGGAGGGAAGAAATTAAAAGGGGAGATTGTTTTAGCTGGTGCAAAGAATGTTTCAACAAAAGTCATGATTGCTTCTCTTTTGGCTGATTCAAAATCAGTTTTGGAAAATATTCCAAGAATTGGCGATGTGGAGATTACTAAAGAAATTTGTGAGGCATTAGGAGCAAAATGTCAGTGGCTAGATAAAAATGTTTTAGAAATAGATCCAACAACTATTAATAATTTTAAAGTACCTTTAGAATATAGTGGAAAGAATCGAACGCCAATTTTGTTTTTTGGTCCCTTAATTCATCGCTTTCAAAAAGCAGAAGTGCCATTTTTAGGAGGTTGCACTATTGGCGAAAGACCAGTTGATTTCCATCTTAATGCTTATGAGCAAATGGGAGCAAAAATTGAATGTTTAGAAGGTGCTTATCGGGTTGAGGCAAAAGGATTAAAAGGAACAATTATTAGATTGCCTTATCCGAGCGTTGGCGCAACAGAAAATATTATAATGGGAGCAGTGTTAGCAGAAGGAACAACCGTCATTGAAAATGCGGCAATTGAGCCAGAAATCGAGGATTTAGCTTTGTTTCTGCAATCAATGGGAGCGATTATTTATCAAGATGTCAATCGGACTTGGATTATAAAGGGAGTAAAAAAATTGAAAGGAAGTTATTATCGGATAATAAATGATAGAATCGAGGCAGCTTCTTTTGCTTCGCTTGCTTTGGCAAATGGGGGAGATATTTTAGTAAAAGGAATTGATCAAAGATATATTTTGACATTTTTAAACTGGGTAAGAAAAGTTGGCGGTGATTTTGAATTAAGAAAAGACGGCATTAGATTTTACACTACTAATAATTTACATTCAGCAATTGTTGAAACCGATGTTCATCCAGGATTTATGACTGATTGGCAGCAACCTTTCTCGATTGTTTTAACTCAAGCAAATGGTGTTTCAATCATTCATGAGACTGTTTATGAAAATCGTTTTGGTTATGTTGAGGCGCTAAATAAAATGGGAGCAAATATTCAGTTAACCACTCATTGTTTAGGCTCTAAACCTTGCAGATTTACCAACCGGGATTATTATCATTCAGCTATTATTACTGGACCAACAAAACTTCATGGAACCAAATTAGAGGTTCCTGATTTGAGAGCAGGTTTTGCTTATTTGATGGCAGCTTTGATTGCTCAGGGAGAATCAGAGATTACAAATATTGATAAAGTGGAAAGAGGATATGAGAATATAAAAGAGAGATTGTTGAATTTAGGGGCAGAGATTAGTTAGAATATGGAATTTGGAATCTGGAATTTAAAAAATTGCTGTCATTGCGACCCCCACCCCCATCTTTCAAAAAAAGGTGGGGGATGGGGGGAAGCAATCTTATCTAATATAAAGTCAAAAGTCAAAAGTCAAAATTAAAATTCAAAAGTCAAAAACGGAATTTAGAATCTGGAATCTGGAATCTGGAATTAAGTATCTTGTATAAAATTAATAAATTAACGAATTAACGGATTAAAGAATTAATAACACTTTTAAAATTCTAAATTCTAAATTTTAAATTTTAAATCAATTTTCAATTTTCAATGTTTTAAAATTTAATCATTTAGCTTTGAATTAGTCTTTAAAATTTAGTCTTTAAAATTAATTAATATGTCTTTTTCATTTTTTCTGTGCGATTGCAGAAAATAAACGAAAACATTTATTTAGAAATTGGAAATTGGATAATTGAAAATTGATTGAAAATTGAAAATTGAAAATTGAAAATTTATTATTTGTGGTTTTTATTTTTTCTCCACGATCGTAGAAAATAAATTAAAAATGTATTTATCACTTGAAAATTGAAAATTGTTTTTGATGGTGGCTATGGTGTAGCGGCAGCACGAGAGTCTGTGGAACTCTTAGCGAGGGTTCGAGTCCCTCTAGCCACCCCCTCACTTGAAATGGATAAATTAAAAAGTCCGGTAAATGCCGGACTTTTTAATTTATCTCATTCTTTTTATTCTTTTTCTTTAAGAATTTTCTTTCTTAATTGATTGAAACGCATTTCTCTAAGTTTATTTCCGATTCTTAAATAAAGTAATTTTCCTTTAGGATTATAAGTTAAGTAATACCAGGTTAAAAGAGAGAGACCAAAACTAATTCCTAAAAGAAAGATCAAAGAATCTGCTGGACCAGTTTTAACAGTCGCTGCTCCCAATACTACTCCAAAAACAATTGAAGCAGTATCAGTGATTTTATCTTGACCAGTGGCTGTTGCTTCAGCAGTATTTATTTGGGTTAAATAAGACCCGGGGGCTGAGCCAGTTGCCTGAAAAGTAATTATTTTAGAGGTATTTCTTGGAATAGTTCCCAAAGACAAACCAGTGGTAGTGATTGTATCTGGTTGTAATACTCCATCAACTTTAGTTGTTCCTAATCTATAAGATAAAGAAGGCGGTAAAATATCTTTTACTAAAACATTTGTTAAATCGCCATTTGAACCAGCAGAAACAACTAAATAGAATTCAGCCACTTCGCCATCAGCTAATCGGAAAGTTTTTTCGTAAGTTCTATCACCATTAGTTAAGTTTCTTCCTAATTTTGAAATAGAAATATTTTTAGAAGGAGAAACTACATATAAAGTTAAACTTTTAGTTACTGAACCGTTTGGCCCATAGCAAGTTAAAGTATAGGTAGTTTGATTTAAAGGAGAGGCGCTTTCATATCCAGCAGTTGATTTTGTTCCAGACCAGCCATTGGATGCAGTACAATAAGTGGTATTAAAGGAAGACCAACGAAGATAAGTTGATTCTCCTTGAATTAAGGTATATTTATCAGCCCAGAAATCTAAAGTTGGATAATTTACTGGAGATTCAATATAAACAGAACAAGAAGTAGAACCAGAACGGCCATCAGAATCTGTAACTGTTAAATAAGCCCAATAAGTTCCGCCGCTTGAAAATGAACGAGAATAACTAGAAGAACTGCCATAAGCATAACCAGTCCAAGAATAAGAATAATTACCAGAACCACCAGAAACAGTACTATAAAAAGTAACTGTTTGGTTTATTTGAGCAGGATTTGGTGAAGCATAACAAGAAACATTTAAAGCAGGAATTTGAGAAGTAGAAACAGTAATTGATTTAGTATCAGTGCTATTGTAACCAGCGCAAGTTAAAGTAAAGATAGTAGTTTGAGTTAAGTTATAAACAATACTAGAACCATTGGTATTTTTATTTCCATACCAATAACTATTTGAAGGATTGCTAGAAGCAGTACAAGAAGTACAATTGTTAGTTGTCCAATTTAAAACTGTATTTCCATTATAAGAAACAGGGTTAGGATTTGCAGTAAAGTTAGTTATTTGACAAGGAGAAGGTGCTTGACAATTTGCTTGACAGGCGCTTAAAGAAGTATAAGGTCCTGTTGAAGACTCATAGCACTGCCAGGTAGAAGTATTACAAGCATAACGAATGACTGGTTGCTGACAATCTGCCTGACAAGCACTCAAAGAAGTATAGGGTCCTGCTGAAGACTCATAGCACTGCCAGGTAGAAGTATTACAAGCATAACGGCTTGGTGGTGGAGGTGGTGGTGGTGGATTATATTGGCAATTTGCTTGACATTGACTTAATGAAGCATAAGGACCAGTAGAGCTTTCATAGCATTGCCAAGTTGAAGTATTACAAGCATAATGGGTTGGTGGCGGAGGTGGTGGTGGAGGTGGTGGAGTATATTGACAATTAGCTTGGCATTGACTTAATGAAGTATAAGGTCCTGTTGAAGACTCATAGCATTGCCAAGTAGAAGTATTACAGGCATAACGAATTATTTGAGAATTAACATTAACAGTGACTGATCTTATATCGTAATTAGAAATAAAGTTATAGTAACACTTTAAATAAAAAGTAGTAGTTTGAGTTAAATTAGTAATTGTTTTAGTGCCTGAGAAACTAACAGAAGTATCCCATTGGCTGTTTCTTGGCTCAGCATATCCTTGACAAGAATCATAACCAGAAGCAGACCAACTTAAAACTGTTGAGCCATTGTAATCTACTGTTAAAGGATTGGCAGATAAACTTATCTGTCTTGGTGTTTCTTGAACCTCTACACTACAAGAAGTTGTTTTAGTTTGAGAGGCACTATCAGTGACAGTAAGATAAGCAGTATAAGTGCCACTGCTACTAAATGTTTTATTAACTGACTGAGAATTTCCAGAAACTGTTCCTGACCAAGAATAAGAATAAGGAGAAACACCACCTGAAACATTAGCAGTAAAAGTAACTACTTGATTTACTTGAGCAGGATTTGGAGAAGCATAACAAGAAACATTTAAAGAAGGGGTTTGCACATTAACCGTGACACTTTTTGTATCAGAGCCAGAAGAGCCAGAGCAACTTAAAGTAAAAGTAGTAGTTTGAGTTAAGTTATAAATAGAAGTTGAACCACTAGTTGATTTTGAACCATACCAATAACTATTTGAAGGAGAAGCAGAAGCAGTACAAGAATTACAATTAGAAGTAGACCAACTTAAAGAGGTTGAGCCATTATAAGAAAGAGGATTAGGATTAGCAGTAAAACTATTGATTATACAAGGAGAAGGAGCAACACAATTTGCTTGACACTGACTTAATGAAGTATAAGGACCAGTAGAGCTTTCATAGCATTGCCAGGTTGAAGTATTACAGGCATAATGAGGTTGCGGCTCTTCAAATCTTACCCATCTTAAATCTTGAAAAGCATAATAAGCACTATTATCTAGAGAACAACCAGGCGGATCATCATCTCGGGCATATTCATTAACATCTACATAAAAATGAGCAGTAGATCCTTCTATTTGTTTAGCCCTTAAAAGGCCAGCACTTGGATAAGTAACAGAATAATAATGAGTACCACTAACTTGAAAAGTCCAAGCACAATGACTTGATGGATTATATTGAGTATACGGATCACCAGTTGAAGTAAAGTAAATATTCGCCCTTATGAAACGGCCAGAAGAACAAGTGATAGTATAGGAAATAGTTAAATCTTGGTTGGGATTAACAACCTGATAATTTGAAGGGCTGGTTATAGAAACACTACATACTCGAGGAAGAGTAGTAGCAGCTGAGGCTTTATTTTGAGCCAAAAAAAGCCCAGCCCCAATCAATAAGCTTAAGAAAAATATTGAGAAAACTGTTACTTTTTTCATAGTTTTTTATTTTTGGTTAAAATTTTAATGTCTCAATTATATCATAAAAAAAATTTTTTGTCAAATAAAAAAGACCCCTATTTAGGGGTCTTATTATTATTTATTCTATCTCTAAACCAGTTTTTGATTTGCTCCTTTGGGTCGATGCCCAAAAGAGCACAACAAACCAAAAACAATAGTATTATCCCTATGGCACACCCGACGAGGGTGTGCCATATAACTAAAAAGACATTCATTGTTTACCTCCTTTCTTTTTCTTTTTTTTCTTTATTTTCAATAATTCTTTTCCATTTCTTCAAAGTCCAAGCCAAAATCCAAGCCCCATAAACTATAAGAATTAAGAATAGAATAAAGAAAAGGATAAAATTCAGTGCTGCTTCTTTTGCTATAAAGAGTTCTACATAAAAGAGGGTTCTCCCGCTTGCTATTTTGAATAGGAACGTCATTTTTTTTCACCTTCTTTCTCTTTTTTCTCCTTTTCTTCCCTGATTTCTTTATCCCAATATTTATCCCAATATCTTCCTAGCAGATATGCTAGGAAGATATCTGCAGCTAACACTACTAAAACTAAAATTTCATTCATTACCTCTTTCCTCCTTTCGCACCTTGACATTTTCCTAGAAGTTTTATCTTCTAGGATTATTTCAATTTTTAAATTGTCAAGGTGCAAAAATAATGTCCTATTTTAGCATTAATAATTTATCTTGTCAAATAAGAAAAAATATGCTATAATATAAAAGACAAAAATAAAGGAAGATATTAGGAAATTTCAGGTTTTTGGAGTAAAATAAAAAGGAGAAAAAAGAATTTAAAACCTAAATTCTTAATATTTCAAAAATGAAAAAAATTTTATCAAAAATTAAAAATCTTTTCTGGCCAACAGAAGAAAATCAACATCAGCCGATTCTTTTGACTGATCGGGCAATTTCTTCAATGATTCTTTTATTTCTTTTAGTAAAAGTAGTTTTTAGTTTTGAGATTTTAATTTTAAGACAGTCATCGCTATTTGCTGATGTGAGCGCCCAGAGAATTTTGGAATTAACAAATGATTTAAGAAAACAATATGGACTTCCTCCGTTAAATGAGAATCCTTTATTAAAACAAGCTGCTCAAGAAAAAGCATTAGATATGATAAAAAATAAATATTTTGCTCACTTTTCGCCCTCTGGGATTTCTCCCTGGTATTTTATTGAAAAAAACGGCTATGATTATCATTATGCCGGTGAAAATTTAGCGATGAATTTTATTGATAGCGAGGAAGTAGTTAAAGCTTGGGTAAATTCACCAACTCACCGTCAAAATCTTTTAAACCAAAATTATAAAGAAATTGGAATAGCAGTTTTAAGTGGAGATATTACTGGAGACAATTTATCAAAGATTGTTGTTGTTCAAATGTTTGGTTCACCAATGGCAAAACCAAAAAGTTTAACCAAGGTTGCTCAGGCGCAAGAAAATATTAATGCTTCTCCTTCTACTACTTTATTAACACCAATAACTTTAAAAACTCCAACTACTTTAAAATCAACAACTACTACTGCTTTACAAACTACCACTACTACTTTAAAGCCATCAGAAAAAGAAATAGCAAAAGTAGAAGGGACCAATTTAGAGGAAAAACCTTTAACTTCTTTCAATAGCGAGACCACAACCAATAACGAGACCACAACTGTTGTTTCGCCAGTTTTAGAGGAAAACCAAGCATCTCAAGAAAATGCTTTTAAAGAAATTTCAGAGGAAAAACCAATCCGCGAGAAAATAAACTACTTTAATCAGATAGTGGCTTTACTCTTAATTAGTTTGGGCGCGATTGTTTTAATTGGAATTATAATTAATCAAAGAAAAGAAACTGCTTCTTTAGTTTTGTCAGAATTAGTCGTAAGAGGTGCTTTAGTAATTTTAATCGGTTTTGCTTTTCTTCTTTTCAAGATGGAAATTTTCATTGGCCATTTAGCCATTGCTTAAAATTTGACTTTTCGCGTTTTATCAATTACAATGTCTATTAATTTGTTATTTTTTATTTATTATGCTTACTTTAAGATTACAAAGACAAGGGAAAAAGAAAGATTTCATTTATCGGGTAGTAGCAATTGATTCCCGTTTTTCGGTAAAAAGTGGGAAAGTAAAAGATATTTTAGGTTGGTGGAATCCGAAAACAGATAAATTTAATTTAAAAAAAGAAGAAATTTTATCTTGGATTAAAAAAGGAGCAAAGCCAACTGATTCTTGTTATAACCTCTTAATAAAAGCGAAAATAATAACCGGAGAAAAAAGAAAAATAAAAATTAAGAAAAAAGAGAAAAAAGAAGAAAAAGTTGAAGAAAAAGTTGAAGAAAAAAAAGAGGAAAATTTATCCACAACCCCTTCTTGACAGAAAATTTTTTAAATTTATAATTTTTAAAGAAAACGGTGGGTCCCTCACTTGGAAAGCACAAGATTTTATCTTTAAGGGCAAAGCCCAGTGCTTTCCAAGTGAGGGATGGGGAAAACAGTGGGGATAAAGGTTCCCTTATAAGGACCTGAAAAGTTTCAACCCCACTGTTTTCTTTTCAGGTCCTAGTAAGGGAAACTTCAAAAATTTGAAAAATTTATTTTTTTAAGATATAATGAAGTGGGGTCTCAAGAAGTGAAGGTACGATTCAGGTCAAACAAGGTTTTTAGGGAGTCTTAGTCTTTTATTCCGTGGAGTAAAAGCGCGGACACCCACTTATCCTGTAAGCTGAATTCGACCTTGCTTTGCGAGACCCCACTTAGTTAATCAAAAATATTTATGGCGAGAGTTTGTGAGATTTGCGGGAAAAGCTATCAAAAAGCGACTTCCTATAGAAAAATTAAATCAAAATACGACCCAACAAGGGTTCATAAACAAAAACCAAATTTAGTTTGGGTAAAGTTACCTCATTCCTCAAAAAAAATTAGAGTTTGCACTCGTTGTCGCAAAAAACTTTTAAAATCTTTTTAGTTTAAAAATTTAAAATTTTAAAAATACCCCACCATGAAAAACTTATTTTCTAAAATTCAATCAAGAAAAATTTTAATCTTGATTGTTTTTTTATTAATAGGCTTAATTTTTTATTTTACTTATAGACATTTTTCTTTTAAAAAGATTGTAAGTTTTAAAGAAACCCAGCAAGAGATTTTAAATCAAATAAAAAAGGAAGAGGAAAAGTATAAAAATGACAACTATGGCGCAACTGATCCTTTGAAAACTTATAAACTTTTTTTGGAAGCTTTAAAAAATAACGATATTGATTTAGCAGTAAAGTATTTTGCAATAGATAATCAAGCAAAATATAAAGAGTTGCTTTTAAATATAAAAAAAAGTGGCCAATGGGAAAAGATGATGAATGATTTATTAAGAGAAGAAAATCAAAAAGGAGAATATATAAGAGATGATTGGTATAATATCAAAATTAAAAACGAGAAAAAAGAAGTAGTAACTACTGTTGTTTTAAAAATTATTAAAGATTTTGAAGGAAAGCCAGTTTCTAATCTTTGGAAAATAGTAGAGTTTTAAAAAATTTAAAAATTTAAAAAATTAAACCAAAAAACAGTGGGGAAAAACTATGAGAAAAAATCCCCACTTTTTTATATTAATTTTAATTTTATTTTTTTCCTTTAATATAAAGGTTTTTGCCTATGATGCTAAAACTACTCATTTAAAACTGACAGAAATTGCCGTTGATTTTTACAATTTATTTGGTTCTTTTAAAATTAACGAGACAGAAAAACAATTAATGATGAAAGGAGCAAAAGAAGAAGATGATAATTTAAGATTTATTAATCATTTTTATGATCCAATTTTTAATAAAACCTGGCACTTTTTAGGAGTTGAAAATGTTTTTCCAGAAGTCACTGCCAAAGAATGGGCGCAAAATCCTTTAAAACAGGCAGTTTATGACCCGCTATATTTAGCAAGTATCGGCCCAGTAATAAAAAGTCCAGTCTTCTCGCAAACTAATTTTACTTGGCAAAAAGCAATTTATGAATATGTCAAAGGAGATAGGGTTAAAGCTTTTATTACTTTGGGACACATTCTTCATTTGATTCAAGATATGTCTGTTCCTGAACATACTCGCGAAAATGCGCATCTTTCTTTTTTAGATAAAGCAACCAGTTATTATGAAAATTATACCGCGACTCTTGATGACAATTTTTATCTTCCTTTAAAAAACGAGCTTAAAAATTATAAAGAATATATTCAAAAAGAAAAGTTAGATAATTTTTTTGATCTCTTAGCGCTTTATTCAAATAATTACTTTTTTAGCCCTGATACTTTACCTCCTTCAAAATATAAACTGCCAGAAGTTTTATATCCTGATGTTCCGGAAATAAATAGTCAGGGTGAGATTGAGTATTTTTTAATGGGAGTTGATGAAAATAATAACTTATTTCATTTAGCAAAGAAAAATTTCTTGGATTGGAGACTACAATCAGGATTTTCTAGCTATACTTTAAATGATTCTAAAGTTTTAAATGATTATTTTAAAAAGTTATCTTTAAAAAGTGTTTTAGTGAGTAGTGGGGTAATTGATTTATTTTTTAAACAAGCTGAAAAAGCAAAATTAGATCCTAATTTTGTAAAGAAAAATGAAAAAAATTTAGTAGCTTCTATTTTTGAAGGAATTAACAGTTTCATTTCTGACATTTTTCAAAAAGAGCCAGAATATATTTTAAAAGAAGAAGGCCAAAATGATTCTTTAAAAGAATCAGACAATTTGAATTCTTCTATCACAACAACCACTAAATCGGTTTCTCCTTTAACTACCTTAAACACCACAACTACTTTAAAAACTTCAAATACGACTAGCTTAACTTCCACTCCTAAACTGCCAACGACCACTAAATCAACTACTACCACTTTAAAAACTCCAACAACAACCACCACAAAATTACAAACAACGACTACCACTAAATCACCAACAACGACTAAATCACCACTAACGACTACTACTAAATCTTCAAATACTACCCCTCTTTCTTTTTGCTCTTTTAATACTTTAAAAACTCCTTTAAGAAATAAAATTATTTTTAATGAGATCGCCTGGATGGGAGGAATAGAAAACGCTAATAACGAATGGTTAGAATTAAAAAATATTTCAAATGAGACAATTGATTTATCTAATTGGCAGATTTTAGACAAAGAAAGTCAAATTAAAGTTATTTTTCCTTTAGGTTTTAAAATTGATCCAAATCAACTTCTTTTACTTGAAAGAACAAGCGATAATTCAGTACCTAACACCACGGCTGATTTAATTTATACTGGCGCTCTTTCAAATAGTAACGAAGGATTAAGATTATTTGACAGTCAGTGTAATTTAATGGATGAAGTTTTTGCTGAAAATAACTGGCCAGCAGGCGATAATGATTCTAAAAGAACAATGGAAAGAAAAGCGGATTTAACTTGGCAAACAAGTTTACTTCCGGGCGGAACTCCGAGAAGAGAAAATAGCAGTGGTTATGTGGTGGTTACTTCAAGCGGTAGCTCTAATTCAAACCCGTCTTCACAAACAACTACGACCACCACTGTTACCTCAACTACCACTACTTTACCAAATGAACCGATTTCTTATCCAAAAATTTTAATTAACGAAATTAAAATTGCTGGGAAAAATAGTAACGGAGAAATTATGAGAAAAGATGAATTTATTGAGCTTTATAATCCGAATGAAGTAAGTGTTGATTTAACTAATTGGTATCTTCAAAAAAGAACTCAAAATGGCTCTTCTTATACTAGTTTAGTCACTAAATCAGTATTAGAAGGAAAAGTTATTAATCCAAAAAGTTATTTTGTGATTGGAAATATTTTATCTTTTTCTTCCTCTAGTTATGATGCGCTTTTTAGTGAAGACTATACTTTGGCAGAAAATAACACCATTGTTTTAAAAAATCCCAATGGCGAAATTGTTGATAAAGTTGGTTATGGCGAGGTAAGTGATTTTGAAGAATCACCAACCATTAATCCAGAACCTCAAAAAAGTATTCAAAGAAAAAAAGTTAATGATAAACCAATCGATACTGATGATAATTTAAATGATTTTGAATTATTAGATTGCCCAACACCAAAAGAAATTTTTGAGCAATGTGTTTTAGGAGAAACTACTCAAAATGAATTATCTTCTAATCCTTATATCAAAAATTTTTCTTGGCATTATTTTGATGAGTCAAAATCAAAAGTAATTATTGAGTTTGATATTGACAATTATCCTTTTGTTTCAAATACCACTACTACCATCAATTCCTTTTTTGCTTTAGCTTTTTATTTAAACTCAGAAGTTCCTTATGAGTTGGATCCAAATGGAGATTATAATGCTTTTTTAGGAAACAGAGATTTTTGGGGAATGGATAGTAATTATTTAGGTTTAGCTTTGAAATATCCTGATTGTCAGGGACAAGAAGGAATAAAAAGTGCTCTAATTTTTACTTCTGATGAAGGCGCCTGTCATGCTCCAGGAATGCCTTTTGGTTCAGCTTATAATTTATTTAAATTACCTTCAAACAATCACTTTATTATTGAAGTAAAAGGAACAAACCAAAACCAAAACTTTAAAGATTTTTCTTTAAATGATTATTTAACCATCGGCGTTTATAGTTATTATCCTTATAATTATGCTTTAAGATTAATTTATAAAGATAAAAATCATTATTATTTTGATTCATCAAAGTTTTATCATCCTCCTTCAAAAATAGAAAATTTTGAAGTGAGTTTTTCTCCTTTACAAATAATTACTACTTCGACTTCTTCAAGTAGCGTTTTATACTTTAGTTTTGATGAAGCTTTTGATGAAGATTTAAATGATTCTTTAAGTTATGAAATTTTATATGCCTTTAAAAAAGAAGGTGATAGTTTAGAAAACAATGATTTAACTCGTTATAATTGGAGTTGGCCGTCATCTCAAAAAGTAAATGGGAATTTAATTTATAATTCTTTAAATAAAAAATATTATTTAGAAACCCCTCTTTCTTTAATAGATAATTTAAATTTGCCAGTTAATGTGACAACAACCATTTATTTTGCTGTCCGCGCAAAAGACAAAGTTGATCTTATTTCTCCTTTATCTTCAATTAAAGAAATCACTCTTTTGCCGCCACCGCCACCGCCAAATATCTTGAGTACTTTTATTCAAAATGTAAATTGGTATTTTGGGAGTGACGATAAAGTTTATGTTGAATTTGATATTGTAAAAAATGGCCAAAATCCTTATGGCAATTTTAAATACAAAATTTTAACAGCAGTTGATTATGAAGCTGGTGCCGGCTTTTTGGTAATTAATTTGGGATCAAACAGGATATTTCTTGAACCTCGTCGTTTAAATAGAAATTATTCAAGCGGAGACTTAAAAGGAGAAAATATCAATGAATTTATGGTTTTTAATGTTAATAATTATCCTTCTTTAGGGCACTATCAAGTTTCTCCTTATTATTTCTGCTTACCAGACGATGGTAATTTTTTAAGACGATGTTATTTTAATAACAAAAATACCATTTTAGAGGAACTAAAAAAAAGAAATAAGAATTTAGAAAATTTGTATCTTTTTATGGCTTATGGAGTTTGTGATAGATATGATTATGGTTGTGTTTGGTTTAATAGTGACGATTTAGAAAATCCGACTACTTTTCCTCTTGCCTCAAATTAAAAATTCAAACTAGAAGGTGTCTTAATAAGCTAATTTTTAAAATTAAGCCAGATTTTAGATTTTTGAAATCAAAGTCTAGATATGATATACTAATACAAGATTTAAGTTATAAGTTATAAGTTGTAGGTTGTAAGTTAATATGATGGATATTTTAAAGGACTTAAAAGAGCGGGAGTTAATTTATCAAACGACCAATTTAGAAGGACTTCAAAAAAGACTTTCAAAAGGAAAGATAGTTTTATATTGCGGTTTTGATCCAACAGGAGAAAGTTTACATTTAGGTAATTTTTTACACTTGATTGTCTTAAAGAGATTTCAAATGTTGGGGCATCAACCAATTGTTGTTTTAGGCGGAGCGACTGGTTTAATTGGCGATCCTTCAGGAAGAACTGAAGAAAGACCTTTAATTTCAAAAAAAATTTTAGAGGAAAATAAATTAAAAATAAAAAAGCAAATTGAAAAGTTTTTAGATTTTAAAGGGAAAAACAAGGCTTTGATTTTAGACAATTACCTTTGGCACTCAAAACAAAAATTGCTTGATTTTTTAAGAGAAATCGGAAAAAATTTCACTGTCTCTTATCTTTTAGCTAAAGAATCAGTTAAAAACCGCTTAGAAACTGGTATCTCTTTTACTGAATTTAGTTATAATTTGCTTCAGGCTTTTGATTTTTATTATCTTTTTAAAAATTATAATTGCGAGCTTCAAATTGGCGGCAGTGATCAATGGGGAAATATCACTAGTGGTATTGATTTAATAAAAAAAATTGAAAATAAAGAAGTTTTTGGTTTGACTTTACCTTTAATTACTACCACCACCGGCGAAAAGTTTGGAAAAAGCACTGGCAAAGGAATCTGGATTAGTAAGAATTTAACTTCTCCTTATGAGCTTTATCAATTTTTGTTTAACACTCCTGATAGTGAAGTGATTAAATTATTAAAATACTTTACCTTTTTATCTTTATCTCAAATTGAAAAATTGGAAAAAGAATTAAAAAACCAGCCAGAAAAAAGAGAAGCGCAAAGAGTTTTAGCCTTTGAAATGGTTAAAATTATTCATTCAGAAAAAGAAGCAAAAGAAGCAGAAAAAATTTCAAAAGCATTGTTTTATGGAAATATTAAAGATTTAACAGAAAAAGAATTAGAAATTGCCACTAAAGATTTACCAACTTTTGTTTTAGAAAATACTTTAAAAATTTCTCTTTTAGATTTGTTAGTTTTAGCTAAAATCAGTTTATCTAAAAGAGAAGCAAGACAAGACATTTTAAACGGCATTATTTTTATTAACGATATAAAGTACGATAAACTAGATAGCGAGATTAAAAAATCTTTGTGTTTATTTAAAAAATATCTTATTATAAGAAAAGGGAAGAAGAATTACTATTTAGTCTTGTGGAAATAAAATTAATATGCTATACTTTTCTTTTAAAGGTCGGAGAAAACCTAAATAAAAAAAATAAATAAAAAATAAAAAAAATATGAAAAAAACAAACTGGAAATATGTTTTAATCGCTTTAATTATTGCCTCCTTTATTTTAAGTTATTCCTCAGGATTAAAAGGATTTAAAGGAGCTAATTTGCCCCAAACAAAAGAGGCGAAGGTTTTAAAAGCAGTTGATTTTATAAATAAAAATCTTTTGCAAAATGCGACTGCTACTTTAGGAGAAATTACTGAGGAAAGCGGAGTTTATAAATTTAAATTATCAATTAATGATAAAGAGTATGACTCTTATCTTACAAAAGACGGGAAAATCCTATTTCCTCAAGGGATTAGTTTAGTTGAAACTACTACCACCACTCAACCACCTAAAAAAACTTGTGAAGATATAAAGAAAGTGGAAAAACCAATGCTTGAAGCTTTTGTTGTCTCTCATTGTCCTTTTGGATTACAAATGCAAAGAGTTTTAAATGAAATTGTAAAAGAAATTCCTCAGCTTGCCTCTTATATAAAAGTAGAATATATGGGAGAAGTAAAAGATGGGAAAATTGATTCAATGCATGGTGATGAAGAGGCAGAGGAAAATTTGAGACAAATTTGTATTAGAGAAGAACAATCAAATAATTTTTGGTCTTATATTAATTGTTATATAAAAGAAGGAAAAACTGAGGACTGTCAAAAAGAGGCAAAAATAGATACCCAAAAATTAACTGCTTGTATAAGCGATAAAAACAGAGGAATTGCTTATGCTCAAAAAGATTTTGATAGACAAAATAAATTTAGTGTCACTGGTTCGCCAACTCTAATCTTAAATGAAGAGGGAGCTTCAGAATTTGATTTTGGAGGGAGAACTGCTGAGGCAGTCAAAACTTTGCTTTGCTGTAGTTTTAAAGAAAAACCATCTTTTTGTACTAAAGCTTTAACTACTGAGCAAGCAGCGACTAGTTTTTCAAAAACCTATAGTCAAGGAAGCTCTTCTAGCGGCAGTTGTAATTAAAATTAATTAGTAAAAAATATGAAAGTTCGGGTTTATTCTACTCCTCAATGTCCTTGGTGCCAGGCGGCTAAATCATTTTTAAAAGCTAATAATATTGAGTTTGAGGATATTGATGTTTCTCAAAATGAAGCTGCTGCCCAAGAAATGATTTTAAAATCAGGACAGATGGGAGTGCCGGTAATTGAAATTGATAATAATATTGTGATCGGTTTTAATAAACCTTTACTTGAAGAGCTTTTAGGTTTATCTTCAAATGAAAACAAAGAAGAAAAATAATAAAGAAATAGTTGTTGTTTTAAATAATATCCGTAGCACCTACAATGTAGGTGCTATTTTTAGAACAAGTGATGCTATTAGAGTAACAAAAATTTATCTTTGTGGCATTACGCCGACCCCGCAGCACGAAAAAGTAAAAAAAGTAGCTTTAGGAGCAGAAAATTTTGTAAAGTGGGAAAAATATTTTCCAGCATTGAGGCTTCTTAAAAAATTAAAAAAAGAGGGTTATTATTTAATTGCTTTAGAACAGCATAAGAACTCAAAAGATATTTTTAAAGTTAAAAAGATTAAAAGAAACAAAATTGCTTTGATTTTAGGAGAGGAAGTTAAAGGAATTCCTTTAAAAATTTTAAAAATAGCAGATTTGATTTTGGAAATTCCAATGTATGGCAAAAAAGAATCTTTAAATGTGGCGGTTGCCTTTGGTATTGCTATTTATTGGTTAAGAAATTTGTTGTATAATAATAGTTGATGAAGCAAAAATTAATTATTATCCTTATTTTTATTCTCGCAATTTTAATAATTGCTTACTTTAAACTTATTTATCAAAAAGTTTCTCAGCCTTCTTTTTCAAATTCTAATTTAAACAAAACTACTATGAACAAAAAAATTTTAATGGTGATTGCTTTTAAAGATTTTCGGGACGAAGAATATTTTGTGCCAAAAGAAATTTTAGAAAAGAATGGTTTTATAATTGAAACCACTTCAAATCAAAAAGGATTGGCAATTGGGGCTGATGGCGGAGAAGTCGAAATTTCAAAGACTATTAAAGAAATTGATATTAAAGATTATGAGGGAGTAGTTTTTGTTGGTGGCCCAGGAATGGCAAAAGAATTAGATAATTTGGATTTTCAGAAATTGGCTCAAGAATTTTTTAAAGAGAATAAATTAGTTTCGGCTATTTGTATCGCGCCAGCGCTTTTGGCAAAAGCAAAAGTTTTAGAAGGAAAAAACGCGACTGTTTGGTCTTCGCCTTTAGATAAAAGTCCGATTAAAATTTTAAAAGATAATAGAGCAAATTATTTAGAGCAAAAGGTAGTAAGAGATGGTAATTTAATTACTGCTAATGGCCCAGAGGCAGCAGAAGAATTTGGAAACGAGATTGTTAATTATTTTAAATAAATAAAATTTGATTTTAAGATAGGTTTTAAGATTTTAAAACACGACCTTAAAGGTTGTGTTTTTTATTTTGATAAAATTTGTTATAATTAAAGAAACTTAACTATTTAAAACTATGAAAATTGCAATCAATGGCTTTGGCAGAATTGGCCGAGCATTTTTTAAACAAGCTTTAAAAGAGCCAGATATTCAAATAGTGGCGGTTAATGATTTAACTGATTTAAAAAACATTATTTATCTTTTAAGAAGAGACACGGTTTATGGTTTTTTTGATAAAACAATTGCTTATTCAGTTTATGAAAGAGAGAGCCCTTATCATTTTGAGAAAACCAATCCTTTAGGAGATTTTAGTATTGAAGGAGGTCCTAATATTTTGTATTTCAAAGAAAAAGATCCTAAAAACTTGCCTTGGGGGGAGTTAGGGGTAGAAGTAGTGATTGAGGCAACTGGTGTTTTTGAAGATTATAATTTAGCCAGAGCCCATCTTGAAGCCGGCGCCAAAAAAGTAATTATTACTGCTCCGGCTAAAGGAGAAGAAGGAAAAGATGGAAGGATTGTTCTTTTAAATATCAATGATGAAGAAATAAGAGATTTTGAAGTAGTTTCTAATGGCTCTTGTACCACTAATGCGGTTTCGCCAGTTTTAAAAGTTTTACATCAAAAAATTGGAATTAAGAAAGCGATTTTAAATACTGTTCATGCTTATACTGCTACTCAAAATTTAGTTGATGGGCCGGTTAAAGGGAGTGACTTTTTAAGAGGAAGAGCAGCCAGTCAAAATATTGTTCCTTCAACCACTGGCGCTGCCATTTCAGTAACTAAAGCAATAAAAGAGTTAGAAGGAAAATTTGATGGTTTAGCAATTCGAGTGCCAGTTGTTTGCGGTTCTTTGGCAGATATTACTTTTGTTTCTTTCAAAGAAACTTCTGTTGAGGAAGTAAATAAAGTTTTAACAGAGGCCTCAGAAGATGAAAAATGGCAAGGAATTTTAGGAGTTTCTTTTGAACCTTTAGTTTCTTCAGATATTATTAAAGAAACAACGCCGGCAATTGTTGATTTAACTTTTACCAAAGTAGTTGATAAAGACTTAGTTAAAGTTTTAGTTTGGTATGACAATGAATGGGGCTATGCCTCAACCCTAATCGAACAATTAAAAAGAATCATGAATCAAGAATCATGAATCATGAATTATGAATTATGAATCATGAATCATGAATCATGAATCATGAATTTCTTGAGTTACAAGTTACAAGTTACAAGTTATAAGTTATAAGTTAAATTTATGATTTATTTAGGGGCTGATCATCGGGGATATTATTTAAAAGAAGCGATAAAAAAGTTTTTAAAGTCGCGAAAGATTGAATTTGAGGATTTGGGTAATTTAAATTATGACAAAGATGATGATTATCCAGATTTTGCCGAAAAAGTAGCAAAAGAAGTTCAGAAAGATCCTGAAAATAATTTAGGAATTTTAATTTGTGGCACTGGTTTAGGAATGGGTATTGCCTCAAACAGGTTTAAAAATGTCAGAGCAATTTTGGCTTTATCTGGCTGGTTGGCAAGAAAAGGAAAAGAAGAAGATAAAGCTAATGTTTTGTGTTTGGCAGCTGATATTACTGATGAAAGTACAGCTTTTCGGATTGTTGATGAATTTTTAAAAGCAAAATTTTTAAACGAAGAAAGATATAAAAGGAGAATAGAAAAAATAGAAAACTTTTAACTTTTGACTTTTGAATTTTGACTTTTTATTATCATGTTTTTTCCTTTTTTTAAAAAATCATTTTTAAAACGGGAGATCATTCCGGTCATTAATGTTAAAACAAAACAAAAATTTGAGGAAAGAATTCATTTGCTTAAAGATTTTAAAGGAATTTTCCAAATTGATGTAGCTGATGGTGTTTTTACTAATTGGAAAAACTGGCACGCGCCAGAAGAATTAAAAGAAATAAAGCATTTAAAAAATAGATTTGAAATTCATTTAATGATCCAAAATTTAGAAAAAAACCTTCCGTTATGGCTTGAAAGTAAACCAAAAAGAGTCATAGTTCATTTAGAGGGACTAAAAAACTTTGAAGAAGTTTTAAAAATGTGTCAAAAAGCAAATGCCGAACTTGCCTTGGCTTTAAATCCAGAAACTCCAATAGAAAGATTAACTCCCTATCTTAAGAAAATTAGTTTTGTTGTTTTATTAGGCGTTGATCCTGGTCCTTCTGGCCAGAAGTTCAGGTATTTTGTTTTAGATAAAATTAAAGAATTAAGAGAAAAAAACCCTAAAATTAATATTGAACTTGATGGCGGGATTAATGAAGAAATTGCTTTAGAAGCTTTAAAATCAGGAGCCAATATCTTAGCGATTGGGTCGGCAATTTTTGAAAGCGAAAATCCGAAAGAAAAAATTAAATATTTTGAAGAACTTTTAAATAAAGTATGAACTTAGAGATTAAAAAATTAGAAGAACTTTGTTTTCAAATTAGAGAGGATTTAATTAAAATTTTACTTGAAGCAAAATCAGGCCATTTAGCTGGTCCTTTAGGAGCAGTGGAGCAATATGTTGCTTTGTATTTTTCTGGAATCTTAAAATATGATCCGAAAAATCCTTTATGGGAAGAAAGAGATAGAGTTGTTATTTCCAATGGTCATTATGCGCCCCTTATTTATACTGTTTTAGCTTATGCTGGTTATTTTGATAAAAAAGAACTTTTTACTTTAAGAAAATTAAATTCACCACTCCAGGGCCATCCTCATCGATTACTTTTAAAAGGAATAGAGACTTCTTCTGGGCCAGTAGGAGAAGGTTTATCTCAAGCCGTCGGAATGGCTATTGGTTTAAAAATGAAAAAAAGTAAATCTCAAGTTTTTTGTTTAATGGGAGATGGCGAGCATGATTGTGGCAATACTTGGGAGGCGGTAATGCTTGCTTCAAAATATCAACTTGATAATTTAACTTTAATAATTGATAGGAACAATATTCAAATTGATGGTTTTACCGAAAAAGTGATGCCACTTGAACCTTTAAAAGAAAAATATGAAGCTTTTAATTTTAAAGTGCTAGAGGTTGATGGTCACAATCTTTTAGAAATTATTAATGCTTTAAATAAGGCAAAAGCTATTTTTTCAAGACCAGTAGCAATCATTTGTCATACTATTCCTGGAAAAGGAGTTGATTTTATAGAATGGGAATATGAGTGGCATGGGAAAACCCCGAATTCTAAAGAAGCAGAAGAAGCTTTAAGACAGTTAAGAACAATGAAAGGAAAATTAGAAAATGACTAATGACCAATTACTCTAATTACTCTAATCAAATCCCAATGACCAATGACCAAAAATTTAGACATTAGACATTGGACATTGATTAGACATTAGGTTAATTAGAAATTAGACATTTTATAATCATTATTATGCTTAATCCTCTCTTAAAACTTAATTCTGATTTCGAGAAAAGAAAAATGAAGTCAATTCGCGATGGTTTTGGCGAGGGTTTGGTTATTTTAGGAGAAAAAAATGAAAAAGTAGTTGCTTTAACTGCTGATGTCTGCGAATCAGTGAGAATGCATCTTTTTAAAGAGAGATTTCCTCAAAGATTTATTGAAGTAGGAATAGCAGAACAAAATATGATAGGTGTTGCTTCAGGATTGGCGGCGACTGGTTTTTTACCAGTAGTTGCCTCTTATGCGGTTTTTTCTCCTGGAAGAAATTGGGAACAAATCAGAACCACCATTTGCTATAATGAACAAAAAATAATTTTAGTGGGTTCTCATACTGGTTTAAATGTTGGCGCTGATGGCGGTTCTCATCAAGCGTTAGAAGATATTGCTCTAACTCGCGTTTTGCCTTTTATGGCAGTGGTTTCTCCCTGTGATGCTTTAGAAGCTCAAAAAGCAATTTTAAAAGCTGCTGATTATCCGACTTCAGTTTATTTACGGCTCTATAGAGAAAAAACGCCTTTAATTACAACTCACGAAACTCCTTTTGAAATTGGAAAATCTCAAGTTTTTTGGCTTCCTCAAAAAGAAGAGAAATTTTCAAAAATTACCATTTTTGCTTGTGGCTTTCTAGTTTATGAAGCTTTAAAAGCAGCCAAAGAATTAGAAGAAGAAGGAATTGAAGTTTGTATTATTAATAATTCTAGTATTAAACCTTTAGATAAAGAATTAATTTTAGAATGGGCAAAAAAATCAAAAGCAATTATAACTTTAGAAGAGCATCAAGTGGCAGGGGGGATGGGTTCGGCAATTTCTGAGTTTTTAAGTGAAAATTATCCAATTAAAATTTATTTTATGGGAATAAATGATACTTTTGGAGAATCGGGCGAAGCAAAAGAGTTAATAAAAAAGTATGAATTAGACAAAGATTCAATTAAAAGAAAAGTCAAAGAAATTTTAAAAGAAATTTAAATAATATGATTTATGATATTATTACCATTGGTTCTGCTACTCGCGATGGGTTTTTTGAAAAAGTTCCCTTTGTTTTAATAAAAGATAAAAGATTTATAACCCAAAAAGGAATTGCTTTGCCTTTGGGCGCAAAAATTACTGTGCCAAAGGTTCATTTTTTAACAGGCGGTGGCGCCACTAATACTGCCACCACTTTTTCAAGACAAGGATTAAAAACTTTGGCAATTTTTAGAGTAGGAAAAGATGTATCTGGCGAGACAATATTACAAGAAATGATAAATGAAGGGGTAGATGTCTCATTTGTGCAAATTGATTATGTGAAACCAACTGCCTATTCAGTGATTTTTTTAACAAAAAAGGGAGAAAGAACAATTCTTTCTTATAAAGGTTGTGCTGGAAATTTATCAAGTTTAGAAATCCCTTTTAATCAATTAAAAACTAAATGGTTGTTTTTAGGTTCTTTAGGAAAAGAAAAAAATATTTTAAAAAAGATAATTTTATGGGCAAAAAGGGAAAATATTAAAATTGCTATTAATCCCGGAAGAAATGAATTGCATTTTTTAAAGAAAAACAAAAAATACCTTTCTTATTTTGATGTTTTTATTGTTAATCAAGAGGAAGCTTCTTTTTTAACAGGTATTTCTTATCAAAAAGAAAAAGAAATTTTTAAAAAATTAGATAAATGGGTAAAAGGAATAGTGGTAATGACAAAAGGAGAAAAAGGAGTAAGTGTCTCAAATGGCAAAACTTTATTTGAAGCCCCGAGTTTTTCTAAAAAAAAGCCGGTCGATCAAACTGGGGCAGGTGATGCTTTTGCCTCAGGATTTGTTTCTGTTTTAATAGAAAACAATAATTTAGATGAAAAAACAATAAAAAAAGCAATAACTTTTGCCTCAATAAATGCTTCATCAGTGATTCAGTCTATCGGAGCAAAAAAGGGGATACTTTACAAAAAGGCAGCTGTCTGCCGGCAGGGAGGAAAATTTAAAATTTTAACCATCCAACTTTAGAGAAATTAATTTGACAAAAGTAGTCATTAGAGTATTCACTTTTAAAATGATCTTTTGTCTTTAAAGTTTACAAGATAAAAAAATCTATGAAAAACTATATTTTGCCATTATTAAAAAAAGGAAAAGCGCTTTTTTTAGCTTATGATCATGGTTTTGAACATGGTCATACTGATTTAATAGGAAAAAGCATAGATCCTAACTATATTTTAGAAATAGCTTTAAAAGGAGGTTATACGGGAATAGTTTTACAAAAGGGAATTGCTGAAAAGTATTATCTTAATTCTAAATACGAAAATAAAATTCCTTTAATTTTAAAAGTTAATGGAAAAACTAATATTTTAAAAACTCAGCCCTATTCTTCACAAAATTGCTCGATTGAATATGCGAAAAAATTAAAAGCAAAAGCTGTTGGTTATACCATTTATTTAGGAAGCGCTTATGAGTCTTTAATGTTTAAAGAATTCTCAAAAATTCAAGAAGAGGCGCATAAATTAAATTTAGCAGTCATTGCCTGGATGTATCCTGCCTTTAATGAACTACTTGAAAAAGAGCCAGAAAAAATTACTTTGTATGGCGCGCGATTAGGTTTAGAATTAGGGGCAGATATTATTAAAATTAAATATCCAAACTCAAAAGAAATTTTTAAAAAAGCAGTAGAATTAGCAGGAAAAACAAAAATTGTTTTATCTGGCGGTCCAAAAATAAAAGAAGAAGAGTTTTTGAAAATCGTAAAAGAAGTAATGGAAGCTGGTGCCATTGGATTAACAGTTGGCAGAAATGTTTGGCAAAACAAAAATCCTTTAGAGATTACCAAGAAAATTAAAAAGATTGTATTTAAAGAAAGATAAAAATTATTTGATTTTTTCTTAATTTTTCGCTAAAATTAAGATCTATGGAAAAAATTACTCTTAAAGCTAAAAAAAGAGAAGTTTTGGGTAAAAAAAATAAAATCCTTTATCAACAAGGATTAATTCCAGCTGTGGTTTATGGTAAAAAAACAGAATCAATTCCTCTTCAAATCAATTTAAAAGAATTTGAAGAAGTTTTTAAGAAAACAGGAGAAACTGATATTTTTAATTTAGAGATTGAAGGAGAGAATAAGCCAAGAAATGTAATGGTTCAAGAAGTAAAAAGACATTTTCTTTTTGGAAAACCAATTCATGTAGATTTCTATGAAGTAGAAATGGATAAGCCAATTACTACCCCTGTTCCTATTAATTTAATTGGAGAATCAGAAGCAGTAAAAGGAGGAGGAATTCTTGTTCAATCAATGGATGAAATAGAAATTGAAGCTTTGCCAAAAGATATTCCTCATGAAATTACTATTGATATCTCTCAACTTAAAGAGATTGGTCAGACTATTTATGTTAAAGATTTAAAACTTAAAGAAGGAATAAAAATCCTAGTTGATTTAAATACGCCAATTTGTACGATTACCAGCCCTATTTCTGAAGAAGAATTAGAAAAAGAATTAGGAAGAGTAAAGGCAGCAGAGGAGGTAGAAGTGACCAAAGAAGAAAAGCCCGTAGTAGAAGAAGAAAAGGGCAAAGAGGAAGAAGAAAAAGAAGAGAAAACTTCATAATCATGATAATTAAATATTTAGAAAGACAAAAAGTAAGGGATATTTTTAAAAAACCATCTTTAGTTGGTTCAAAGATAGATTTAAAAGAAAAGGATTCTAAAAAAAATTTTTTTAATGTTTTTACAAAACAACCGACCCGTTTTATCTCTTTATTTTTAGTAGTGAATTTTATTGTTTTTAATTTAGTGACTTCAGTCAGTGCTCCTATTTTTTTAGTTTCTAAAGAAGCCGTTGCTTTATATGATGAGGAAAGGTTAAAACTGGAAAAAGAATTAGAAGAAGTAGAAAAAGAAATTGCTCAATACGAAAAAGTAATTGCCCAAACCCAAAAAGAAAAACAGACCCTTCAAAACAAAATTAATGAGTTAAAGAAAAAAGCCCAACAGCTCACTTTAAAAATTAAACAAACTAATTTAAATTTAGAATATTTAAAAGTTAGAATTGAAGATACCTCTAATTCAATAAGCAAAACTGTTGATAAAATAGAAAGAACAAAAGAAAATTTAAAAAACACTCTTTTAGCTTTTTATCATCTAAAAGAGCGCTCTACTTTAGAGATTGTTTTAGCAAATAATGAAATTAGTGATTTTTTTGATTATTTAAATGCAGTTAATTCTTTACAAGAAAAAATTCAACAAAATATTAATGAATTAGAAGAACTGAGAAATACTTTAAGCCAACAAAAACAAAAATTAGATGCTGATGCCGAAGAAACTCAAAAAATGTTAGCAATGCAACTTCTCCAAAAACAAGAATTAGAAAAAAACCAGAAAGAAAGCAATACTTTACTTGAAATTACTAAAGGAAATGAACAAAAATACCAGCAACTTTTAGCTTCTTCCCGCCAAAAAGCCAATGAAATTAGGCAAAGAATTTATGAATTAATAGGAGTAAAAACCCAGGTCACTTTTGGAGAAGCCTTAGAGATTGCTGAGTGGGTTGCTTCAAAAACAGGAATTCGACCAGCTTTTCTTTTAGCGGTTATTACTCAAGAGTCTAACTTAGGAAAAAATGTTGGCACCTGTAATCGGCCAGGTGATCCTTATAACAAATCTTGGAGAGTGGTAATGAGATCAACTCAACACGATGCCTTTTTAAAAATTACTAAAGAATTAGGATTAGATCCAGATACCACTCCTGTTTCTTGTCCAATTCATGATCCTTCAAGAGGTTTAATTGCTGGACAAAATAGCTGGGGAGGAGCAATGGGGCCAGCCCAATTTATTCCCACTACCTGGTTAAAGTACGCTGAAAAAGTAAAACAAATAACAGGAAAATCAATTGCTAATCCTTGGGATGTGAGAGACGCCTTTTTAGCAGCTGCTTTATATTTAGTAAATTATGGAGCAGATAAAAAAACCCAAGAGGCTGAATGGCGAGCAGCCCTTATCTATTTTACCGGGTCGGTAAATACTCGCTATCGTTTTTATGCTGATAGTGTCTTATCAATTGCCACAAGATACGAATCTGATATTCAAACTTTAAAAGAAGTTGCGCTAAAAAATTAATATTTTTTATATATGACTCAGTGTTATTTTTGCCTTCATAATGTAAAAGAAATAGATTATAAAGATACCCAGACCCTTAAAAAGTTTCTTTCTGGACAAATGAAAATTTATCCCAGAAGAAAAACCGGTCTTTGCGCTAAACACCAAAGACAACTTAAAAAGGCAGTTAAAAGAGCGAGGGTTTTGGGTCTTTTACCTTTTGTTATCCGCTAAATTTAAAGCGGGCTTTTAATGAATAAAAATCAATTTATTCTTAAAGAAGGTATTTTTAAAGAAAACGATATTCGGGGAAAATATCCTGAAGAAATTAATTCTCAGGTCGCTTTTATTTTGGGAAAAGTTTTTACCTCTATTTTAAAGAAACTTTATAAAGAGCCATTAAAATTAGTCATTGGTTATGATAATAGAAAATCTTCCCCGATATTATTAAAATCTCTTATTAAGGGCTGTCTTTTAAATAAATGTAAAATTATCAATATCAAAGAAACAACTACCCCTCTTTTTTATTTTTCTTTAAAGAAGGTCAAGGCAACTGGCGGCATAATGATTACTGCTTCTCATAATCCTTATAATGAAAATGGCTTTCTTTTTTATTTAAAAGATGGAATTTCTTTTCTTTCTAAAAAAAAGTGGGATAAAAAATTTAAAGAATTGGTTTTTAAAGAATGGGATAAAGAAAATAAAGGACTTAAAGAAAAAATAAATAGAGGGGAAATTACTTATAAGAATTTTAAAAAAGATTATTTATCTTTTTTAAAAAAATTTATTAAGATAAAAAAACCTTTAAAATTTGTATTAGATGATGGTGGCGGAAGTGCTGGCTTTATTCTTTCTGATTTTATAAAAATAAAAGAATTTAAAAATTTAAAATTCTATTTAATTAAAGGGTCACTTTATAGATTTTCTAATCCTTTAGAAAAAAGAGGGTTAAAAAAATTAAAAAGAGAAATTCTAAAAAGAAAAGCTGGTGGGGGAGCGGCTTTTGATAGTGATGCTGATAGAATTATTTTTTTTGACGAAAAAGGTAATTTCATTGAACCTTCTAAAATTTTCGCTTTATTAGTTTTAAACTTTTTAAGAAAAGATAAAAATTTCAGATTTGTTACCACTGAATTTTTGAATCAGAAAATTAAAGAAAAAATTCAAAAAGAGAAAGGGAAATTAGTTTATTCGCCAACTGGTTATGGTTATTTTTATTTAAAAATGAGAGAAGAAAAAGCAGTTTTTGGAAGCGAGCATACTGGTCATTTTTATTTTAAAGATTTTGATTATCACGACGACGGATTGATTACTTTGATTTTAGTTTTAAATCTTTTAAGCTTAAAAGAGAAACCTTTTAGCCAAATAATTGACGAATTTGAAACCAACCCTTCTTTTTTTATGAATTTTAAATCTTTATCATTAAAATCTTTTTATGTTTTAAAATATTTAGAAGAAATAGCGAGAAAATATAAAGTTAAAACATTTGAAAATCTAAAAATTATTACTAAAGACTGGTTAATAATTGTAAGAATTTCTGGCACCTCTAATTTAATAAGATTTTATTTAGAAAAATTATAATTTGAATAATTTTTGTTATCTGTTATAATTTCAGTATGGAAAAGTTTTATTCGCCAACCGGAAAAATCTTTACCCAGAAAACTCTTTTAGAAGAGATTCTTTCTTATATCAAATCTCAACCTCAAGCAAAATATAAAGTTATTATTGGGACTGATTCTAATGGTCACGAGATGACTGATTTTGTTTCAGCGATTGTTGTTTATCGCGTTGGTCATGGCGGTCGATTTTTTTGGAAAAGAATAAAGGACAATAAAAAACCGATGGTTTTGAGGGAGAGAATCTACCAAGAGGTAGTTTTATCTTTAAATTTAGCAGAAAATCTTTTAAAAGAACTTTCTTTAATTAAAGATATTAATTTTAATTTCGAGATTCATGTTGATGTTGGGTCAAATGGAGAAACAAGAGAAATGCTTCAGGAAATTATTGGCATGGTTAAAGGTTCTGGTTATGAAGTAAAAACAAAGCCAGAGTCATATGGTGCTTCAAAAGTGGCTGATAGGTACACTTAGAAATGTCAAATGTCAAATGTCAAATGTCAAATCTAAAATGTTGAATCTCAAATCTCAAATCTCAAAACTCAAAACTTAAATGTCAAATCTAAAATGTTGAATATCCTTGTTTGTTAATAGGTGGGAAATCTCAAAAGTTATGAAAATTGATTGGCAAAAAGAATATTTTATGAAAGGTAACAATTATGGGTTGACCTCTTTTGTTGGAGGAATTATGCAAATAATTTTTGGTTTTAATTTTGGTTTAATCCCTTTGGCGATATTTATCGTGACAGTTACTTCAATTGTTCTTTGTTTTATTAAAGAAAAAAATAATCGAAAAAGAAGAGTTTTAAATGTTTTTGGGATTATTCTTTTGAGTTCAGCAATTATTTTGTATTATTTTTTTGGTTTTTATGGAATAGTCGGAAGTTGGGTTTTGCCAAAATACGTTTCTTTGGCGATTTAATTTAATGATTTAAAATTAAAGCCTTTTCTCGCCAAAAGGCTTTTTTTATGCTAAAATGACAAGAGATTATGAGAAAAGTAAAAGAAAAAAAACAAAAAATAGAGGATTTAGAAGAAAAAGAAGAAAAAAAGATAGTTTTAGAGCCTGAAATTAAAAACAGTATTTTGGCGATTACCCTTTTTGTTTTAGCTGTTTTATTGATCTTAAGCTCAAAAGGATTAGCTGGCCCAGTTGGGATTTTTATTTTTAGAATTTTTAATTTTTTGCTTGGCTGGGGCTATTATCTTTTGCCAATTCTTTTATTTTTATTAGTTTATCGTTATTTTAAAGCGAGTATTTATCATATAAGTTTTAATTTAATTTCCTTTTTAGGAGTCTTTTTGAGTTTGTTTTCATTTCTTTCTTTAATAGATGTTTTTTATGCTAAAGAAGGTGGCTTTATAGGAAGAATCGGAGGATTACTTAAAAACTATTTAGGGGTTTATGCCACGATAATTATTTACTTAGCTTCTTTTATTATTGGTTTAATTTTGATTTTCCGTTTTCCTTTGAAAATTCCTAAAAGAAAGAAAAAAGAGGAACTGGAAATTTCAACTTATGAAGAAACTCCTTCTGTTTTAGAGGAAAAGAGAGAAAAAGAAGAAGTAAAAGAAATAAAAGAAGAAAAGAAAGAATCCAAATTAGAAGAAAAGCGAGAAAAAATTCTTTTAAGGGCGATGAAAATAAAAAGCGGTTATAAACTGCCGCCAATTGATTTGTTAGATACTGATAGCTCTCATCCAACTGCTGGCGATATTAAGGCAAATGCTAATATTATTAAAAGAACGCTTGAGAGTTTTGGCATTGAAGTGGAGATGGGAGAAGTTAATATTGGGCCGACTGTTACCCAATATACTTTGAAACCAGCCGAAGGAGTAAAACTTTCAAGTATCACTGCTTTACACAATGATTTAGCCCTGGCTTTGGCTGCTCATCCAATAAGAATTGAGGCGCCAATTCCTGGTAAATCAATGGTAGGAATTGAAGTTCCCAATCGCTCGATTGCTTTAGTAAGATTAGGAAATTTGTTAAAAGAAATAGATTTCTTAAAAAACCCTTTACCCTTAACTTTTCCTTTAGGCCGCGATGTGAAAGGAGATGTTGTTTTAACTGATTTAACAGAAATGCCACACTTACTTGTTGCAGGCGCTACTGGTACTGGAAAAAGTGTTTGTCTTCATTCAATTTTAACTTCATTTTTAATAAAAAATACTCCTCAAACTTTAAGATTAATTTTAATAGACCCGAAAAGAGTAGAGATGAGTCGCTATAATGGAATTCCTCATTTGTTAACGCCCGTGATTACCGATAACAAAAAAGTTATTCCAGTTTTAAAATGGTTAGTTGAGGAAATGGAAAGAAGATATGAACTTTTGGCCCACTATCAGAGTCGCGATATCGAAAGTTATAATCGTAAAATGATAGAAAAAAATGAAGAGGAGATTTTGCCTTATATTGTTTTAGTCATTGATGAGTTAGCAGATTTAATGATTTATTATGGAAGAGATTTAGAGAGTTTTATTGTTCGGATTGCCCAAATGGCAAGAGCCACTGGCATTCATTTAATTGTCTCTACCCAAAGACCGTCAGTTGAGGTAATTACTGGTTTAATTAAAGCCAATATTACCAATCGGATTGCTTTTCAGGTTGCTTCTCAAGTTGATTCAAGGACGATTCTTGATTCAGCAGGAGCAGAAAAATTATTAGGCCATGGCGATATGCTTTATTTGTCTCCTTTGTCTTCAAAACCAAGAAGAATTCAAGGTGCTTTTATCTCAGAAAAAGAAATAGATAACTTGGTAAAATTTATTGTTAGCCAAAAAGAAATTTTTGAAGGAGAAAATGGTTTAAAAGACGAATTAGAAGGTTTTCTTCAGGGCAAAGAACAAGGAATAATTGATTTTGAAAGTTATGGCGAAGAAGACGAACTTTATAAAGAGGCTTATGAAACAGTTGTTAGATTTCAAAAAGCTTCTGCCTCCCTTCTTCAAAGAAAATTGAAAATTGGTTATGCTCGGGCTGCTCGCCTCCTTGATATGTTAGAAGAAAAAGGAGTTATCGGCCCTGGCGAGGGCGCAAAACCGCGGCAGGTATTTATTAAAAGAGAAACATTGGATGACCCTAGTCAATTAGAAGATAAAGATAATTTTAATTAAAATTTATGGCTCAAGAAAATGATAAGACTATTTCTTTAGGTCAGTATTTATTAAAAAAAAGACAAGAAAAGGGATTGTCTTTAGAAAAAATTAGTCAAGATACTAAAATTTTAATTTCTTATTTAAAAGCAATTGAGGAAGATAAATTTGATGAATTACCGCCACCTGCTTATTTAAAAGCAATTATAAAAAAATACGCTCAGTATTTGCGCCTAAACCAAGAGGAAGTAATAGATCTTTTGACCCAATCAAATCACCGTAAATGGAGCGCTGGAAAAAACGATTTACCGCCAAAAAATAGATTTTTTATTCCCCAAGTTAAAGTTATTGAATTTTTGAGAAATTTTTTTAGTCGCTTTTTAAAATTTAGTTTAGTATTTTTAATAATTTTTTATATTTTATATGAGATAAGCTTTTTAATTTTGCCCCCAAAAATAATTCTTGATTCGCCAAAAGAAGATTTTTCTACTTCTAACAAAGAGTTAGTGATTTCAGGAAAAGTGATAAGGGCAAAAAGCGTTCTTTTAAAAGATCAACCATTAACTTTAGACGAAAGAGGAAACTTTTCTTATAATATTGTTTTAACTCCTGGCTTAAATCAAATTGAAATAAAAGCAATTAATCATTTAGGCAAAGAGACGACAATTATAAGAAACATAAATTATCTTGAAAAAGATTAGTTAAAATTATTGCGAAAACAGGGGGAATTTGTTAAAATTAATAATTAAAAATATGGCTAAAAAAATTCAAAAAGAAGAGAAAAAAACAAGTGGGGAATTAGAGGCAACTTTGAAAATGCTTGAAGATAAGTTTGGCGAGGGCGCAATTATGAGATTAGGGGAAGTAAAAAAAGTAGATGTTGATGTTATCCCTACTGGTTCGCCTTCCCTTGATTTAGCTTTAGGAGTAGGAGGAATTCCGCGGGGAAGAATTGTTGAAATTTATGGAGCAGAATCTTCAGGAAAAACCTCACTGGTTTTGCATATTATCGCCGAGGTCCAGAAAAAAGGAGGCAAAGCTGCTTTTATTGATTCAGAGCATGCCTTAGATCCTGAATATGCTAAAAAAATTGGAGTTAAAATAGAAGATCTTTTAATTTCTCAACCTGATTCTGGAGAGCAGGCTTTGGATATTGTTGAGGCATTAGTAAGATCAGGCTCAATTGATGTGATTGTAATTGATTCAGTGGCTGCTTTAACTCCTAGACAGGAGTTAGAAGGAGAGATGGGCAATCAGCAAATTGGGCTTCAGGCAAGACTAATGAGTCAGGCTTTAAGAAAGCTGACAGCAATTTCAAGTAAAACTAATACCACCATTATTTTTACTAACCAAACCCGCACTCAAATTGGGGTAATGATGTTTGGAGAACCAATCACTACTCCAGGAGGAAAGGCTTTAAAATTTTATGCTTCAGTGAGAATTGAGCTTAAAAGAATTGCCCAGATTAAAAAAGGCGATGAAATTATTGGCTCTCGAATTAAAGCAAAGGTAGTTAAAAATAAAGTCGCCCCTCCTTTCAAAGAAGCAGAATTTGATATTATTTATGGTAAAGGAATTTCTTATGCCGGCGATTTGCTAAATTTGGCAATTAAAAAAGGAATAGTTATTAAAACAGGAAATACTTTTTCTTTTATGGGTGAAAAATTGGGGGTAGGGTTTGAAGCAAGCCGCGACTTTTTAGAAGAAAATAAAACTTTGTGTCAAAAAATCTTTAAACAAATTTTTTCAGAAAAATAAATTAAGAAAAATAAATTAAATTTTATGGCTAAAGAAGAAAAATATTTTTATGAACTGTCTTTATTTCTTTCTTCAAATTTAAATGAAGAAGAAGTAGAAAATAAGTTTAATAGTTTAATAAAAGAAATAGAAAATCTAAATGGACAAATTTTAGAAACTAACCTTCCTCGTTTAGAGCTTTTGGCTTATCCAATAAAAAAGGAAACTAGTGGTTATTTTGGGGTGGTTAAGTTTAAAATTGAGGCAGAAAACTTAAACGAATTAAAGAAAAAAATTGGTTTAATTCCGGAAATTTTACGTTTTAGTCTTTTTAAACATGAAGAGTTTTCTCAGAAACCTCAAAAAGAGAGAATTCTAAAAGAAAGACACTACAAAACTATCCCCAAAAAAGAAAAATCTGCTTTGGAGGAAAAGGCAGCAGTCAGTTTAGATGAGCTAGAGCAAAAATTAAACGAAATTTTGAAAGAATAATCCCCCACACCAAACAGGCTTTTGAATTAGGGCCTCAAGTAATGGAATTCTTATAAAGTAAAGATTGATTTACCTTCAAGGGAGATTATCTCTTGTAAGAGACTAATCCCTAATTCTTATTTCGAGCAAAGCGAGAAAAAAGGTTCTTGAGCGAAGCGAAAGGTTCTTATAAAGGCGTTAACTAATCAATAAAAATAATGAATCCCATTTACTATAATCTATCAATAAAACTAATAACTATCAATTTCGCTAGCCTTTTAAGCCTGTTATGGTGTGGGGGTAAAGGTCGAAGAAAACGGTGGGTAATTATTAACATTAATTAATATGAACTTAAATAAAGTTTTTCTTATTGGAAATTTAACCCGAGATGTGAATTTAAAGACAACTCCTACTGGTCAATCAGTAGCAGATTTTGGAGTAGCAACCAATAGAGTTTGGGTAGGCCAAAACGGACAAAAACAGCAAGAGACAGAGTTTCATAATATTGTTGTTTGGGGGAAAATGGCTGAATTATGCAGTCAGTATTTAGCAAAAGGAAGGTTGGTTTTTATTGAAGGAAGAATTAGAACAAGAAGCTGGCAGGATAATAATGGCCAGAAAAGGACAAGAACAGAAATTATCGCTGAAAATATTCAATTCGGTCCAAGATTTACTGCCCAAACAGAATTAAAAGTTCCTCAAGAAAGTGAAGCCCTTGAGGAACCAGTCGAAGAATTGCCGGTTTTAGAAGAAGAAGAACCAGAAGAAGAAAACCCTGAAGCTATTCCTTTTTAAAAGTTTTTGAAAGATTCAATAATTTCGTCTAAATCACCTTCTAAAATTTTGGAAATATTATGCCACGATTTTTTTAAACGATGGTCAGTAATTCTATCTTGCGGGAAATTGTAAGTTCTTATCTTTTCTGATCTTTCGGCGTGACCTATTTGGTCGCGCCTTTCTTTTATTAATTCTTTTTCTTTTTTTTCTAATTCCATTTCATAAAGTTTGTTTTTTAATATTTCGAGGGCTTTTTCTCTATTTTGTCTTTGATATCTTTCAGATTGGCAAGTAACAACAATTCCTGTTGGTTTATGGATTAAACGAACAGCGGTTTCTACTTTTTGGACATTTTGGCCGCCAGCGCCGGAAGAACGATAAAAACTTTCTTCTATTTCATCAGGTTTAATTTCGATTTGGGGGTTTTCCCATTGGGGCAAAATGGCGACAGTAGCAGTTGAAGTATGAACTCTTCCTGATTTTTCAGTGATAGGAATTCTCTGAACTCGATGAACCCCAGCTTCAAATTTTAATTTTTTATAAGCTTCTGGATGATTAATTTCAATAATTCCTTCTTTTAATCCTTTTAAAGAGGTGAGATTAATATCGATTTCTTTTACTGGCCAATTTTTACTTTGAGCGTATTTTTCGTACATCCTTAATAAATCTGAGGCAAAAAGAGCAGCCTCTTCACCGCCAGTGCCTGCCCTAATTTCAATAATAATACTTTTAATAATATCTTCTTTCGGCTTTTTTAAATTTTCTAATTTATTTAATGCCTTTTCAACAATTTTTTCATTTTCTGAAATTTCTTTTTCTGCCAAATCAATTAGTTCCTGATCTCCAGTTTCTTTTAAAATATTTTTTGCTTCTTCTATTTTTTTTTCTGCTTTTTTGATTTCTTTATAGATATTTAACTCCTCTTCTATTTCTTTTAGTTTTTTAGAAGCTTCTTCAAAAGATTTAGAATTTGAAAGAAACTCAGGGTCGCTGAGTTTCTTTAAAATTTCTTCTTTTTCCAGTTCTTTTTCAGTTTTTCTTTCCTCTAATAACTCGTCCATAAAGGGTTATTTTTTCTCTTTAATCTTTTTTTCTTTTGGTGATTTTGGTTTTCTAGTTTCTTTTAATTTTTGTGTTTTTTCTAATCTTGATTTAAATTTCTGGACTCTGCCAGCAGTGTCTACTAATTTTTCCTGGCCAGTATAAAAAGGGTGGCAATGAGAGCAAATTTCAACCTCCATTTTTTCGACTGTTGAGCCAACAGTAAATTTTGCTCCGCAAGAGCAAGTAATGATTGCATTAGGATAATATTTTGGATGAATATCTTTTTTCATATAATTTTAAAAGCATTTAAATAATAGCAGAAAAATAAGAAAAAAGCAAATAGTTGGATTCCCTTTTTCTTTTCTCTTGACTTTTTGATAGAATTTTGATATACTTAACATACTTTCCCTTGATTTAAAAGAGGGAAAGGAAAGGAGGTGTACTTTGAAAATAAAAAAATCTTTGTTGTTAATCCTAGTAGTGACACTACTACTAGGATTTGGGTTCCTTCCTGGTAATTATTTTGTCTCTGCTTCTGATCCTGTTCAACCTATTCAAGTAGATTTTCCTTCCCCTCTTGGTACCAGTGCTACGAGTCTACCTTTGAGAATAACCATACCTAATCCTTTAATTTTTGGATATCCCCGTGTTCCTACAGAATTAAGAGTTTCGATAGCTGGATATAGAAGAAGTAGTTTATTGATACCCTTATTGATAAACGTAGATTTAAATAACCCAGTGAGTCTTTCCAGGTATCTCAATAATCCCATAGAGATAAATGTAGATTTTCCCTTGCCTATTAGAAAAGAAGGGTTTTACAGAGTCACAGTTGATGTAAAGTGCCTGTATGGACCCAACTATATTACTACATATTGGTATAGTTATACAGCGAATTATCCTCTCCAAATTGTGCCGGAGAGAATACATATTGTGAGCGTAATTCAAAAAGGAAATATGATAAAGGCTATGGGATATAGTTTCTCGCAAGCGGTTATAAATGACTTTCTGGGTAGAGGAATTTCTTTTAGATTTAGAGTAGTTATTTCAGATAATACTATTTTGTATGAGGAGCCAGCAGCAGTAGTAGGAGTTGCTTTTGACAGCTCGGAATTGACTTCTTTTTGGATAGAGAAAGAAAAAAATAGATTACTTGAGGAATATAGGTTTCTCCTTACTCAGTTTTCTGGAAAATCTGGAAAACTAGAAGTGATTTTTGAAAGAGGTACGGGAGGGAACTGGAGGTGGTGTTTTTCTAACCAACCCGAGAGTTGGGTAGAAGAACATGGAGTTTTAATTAAAGCTGCCCTTCCAACCGCCAACGGAGTCCCCTATTTTCCTGGCCTAAGTAAGATTGAATGGCCAGGATATATTTGGAACCCAGAGGGGGAATTCCAACTGGAAGAAGTTCCAGTTGGAATTCCTTAGAGATAAGCTCCTGCTTTGGCAGGAGCTTTTTTATTTTTAATTTATTATTTAAACTTTAAGTATTTAAATTAAAACAGGGGTTTTAAGTTATAAGTTTCACTAAAGAGTTTGATTTTTTTCTTTTTTTATGTTAAATTAAAAAATAATAAAAACTATGATTACTTTTGAAGAAATGGAAAAAGCCGGAGTTCAATATGGGCATAAAAGAACTCGCAATCATCCAAAAGCAAGTTATTTTACTGTTATTAATAATAATATGAGTGTTAGTTTGATTAATTTGGAAGAAACAAAGAAGGCTTTAGAAAAAGCAATAGAATTTATTAAAGAAAGCGTGAAAAATAATAAAATAATTTTACTAGTTGGTACTCAAGCAGGCGCTAAACAAAAAATTTTAGAGATGGCGCAAAAATATAATTTTCCTTTTGTTATTGAAAGATGGTTAGGGGGCACTTTAACAAATTTTAAGACACTATCTTCAAGAATTAAATATTTGAAAGAATTGGAAGAAAAACAGCAAAGTGGTGGTTGGGAAAGTTTTACTAAAAAAGAAAGGACAAAATTAAATCAGGAATTAATGAAACTTCAAAAAAAATTTATGGGTCTAAGAAATATGGAAAAACTGCCTGATATTTTACTAATTGTTGACCCTGGACTTCATAATACTGCTCTAAGAGAGGCTAAAAGATTAAAAATTCCTGTTGTTTCTATTTTAGACACTGATGATGATCCAACTTTAGTTGACTATCCTATTCCAGCAAATGATAGTGCCAAATCTTCAATTGATTATCTTTTAGACAAAATAGATAAAGCAATAGAGGAGGCGAAAAAGGAACTAATAGCTCCCTCTATTCAAGAAGAAAAAATTAATCAATAAAAATTATGATTACTGCTCAAGATGTACAAAAATTACGTGAAGAAACCCAAGCTCCAGTAATGGAGTGTAAACGTGCCCTAGAAGAGGCAAATGGCGATTTTAATAAGGCAAAAGAGATTTTAAAGAAAAAAGGAGAATTAAGGGCGCTAAAAAAACAAGAAGGAGAAACAAAGGCAGGGATTATTGAGGGTTATATTCACTCAAATAACCAAGTAGGAGTTTTAGTAGAACTTCGAGCGCAGACAGATTTTGTTTCAAAAAATAAAGAATTTAAAGAGTTAGCCCATGATTTAGCAATGCATATTGCCGCCTTAAACCCAAAATATCTTTCAAAAGAAGATATTGAAGAAGAAGAAATTGAAAAAAGAAAAAATGAATATCTAAAAGAATTTGAGGGATCTAATAAACCAAAGGAAATTTTAGAAAAAATTATTCAGGGAAAATTAGAAAAAGATTTTGAAGAATTATGTTTAATGAATCAAACTTTTATTAAAGATGAAACAAAAAAAATTAGCGATTTGATAAAAGAAGCAACAGCAAAATTTGGCGAGAAAGTAGAAATAAAAAGATTTGTTCGTTTTGAAATTTAATTATTATGGATGCTCTATTTCCTACTTTAATTGTTTTTTTAAGTTTAGTTGGTCTGTTTTTAATTTTCTTGGGAAAATCAAAAGAAAAAGAGGAAAAAATTAAAGAGGGAAAAGAGGGAAAAGGGATAAATATTTTAAATTGGTTTAAAAAATTCCAAAGGATTCCTCTAAGAGATATCTTTTTAAATTTCTGGGAAAAGTTTTTAAGAAGAATAAGAATAATTGTTTTAAGAATAGATAGAATTGTTTCAGAAAAATTAAAACAGGTTTCTAAGGGCAAATTTTTAAAAGAAAAAGAAAAAAAAGATTTAAAGCCAATCTCTCAAAGTGAAACAGAAAAAGATTATTTAGAGACTCAAACTTTTGAGGAATTAAATAATATAAGCTTTAAGGATCTAGATTTGAAAGAAGAGGAAATTAAATTACTAAAAGAAATCAATAAAAATTTAGAGAACTTTGAAACCTTAAAAAATTTAGCCCGACTTTACTTGTGGGAGAAAGATTATCATAGTGCCTCGTGGGCCCTTTTACAGGTTTATTATAAAAAAGCCGATGATAGGGTGATTTATGACTTATTTTTTGAAATAAAGGAAAGTAGGGAAAAAGAAAAAGGAGAAAAAAGAAAACAGTGAGATGAGATAGCTCAATGGTAGAGCAATGGTTTTGCGGAGCAAAGCGTAGCCCCCCCACTTTTGCCGAGATAGCTCAATGGGCTAAAAGCCAAAGTATTGGCTTTTAGCGGGAAAATACCTTGATAAAAATCAAATAAATATTTTCCCGGGGAGAGCAACGGTTTTGTAAACCTAGCGTAGCCCCCACACCTATTAGCGCCACCTTAGCTCAATAGGCAGAGCAACTGTTTTGTAAACAGTAGGTTCTCGGTTCGAGTCCGAGAGGTGGCTCTGAAAGGTGTGGGGGTAAAGTTGTGGGTTCGAGTCCCACTCTCGGCTCCTCGGCAAAAGTGGGGGGTAAAGTTCTCGGTTCGCCCCTCACTTGGAAAAGATTGGCTATCGCCAAGATTCTATATGATTGAAATTAAAATATTTTCCTTACGGCCTTTTCGATAGGAGAAAACCAAGTTGATTTATAAAATAAATTTATCTTTTCCAAGTGAGGGGTTCGCCCCTCACTTGGAATGGATTGATTTTATCAAATATCAAAATTCATTTAAAATTAATATCGTTTAGTTTCTGAGTATCTATAAAATTCGCAATTTATAATATTTGTAAATTCATTATATGAATTTACTTATCCATTCCAAGTGAGGGGGTTAAAGTTTTCGGCTCTTTTAAGGGCAGGTGGCAGAGCGGTCAATTGCACCAGACTGTAAATCTGGCGGCCTTAGGCCTACGTAGGTTCGAATCCTACCCTGCCCACTTATTAATAAAATAATAAAATATGATTTCAAAAGAGAAACTTGAAAAGTTATATGAAAGTGGTTTATCAATGATGGAAATAGGTAAAGAAGTAGGATATTCTCTCTCGGGAGTGAAATACTGGATGGATAAATATAATATTCCTAGGCGGCATAGAGACGAGGCTAATTATTTAAAATATAATCCCCAAGGAGACCCTTTTAAAATTAAAAGATTAAATAACAAAGAAGATAGGGAATTATTTAATTTAGGGATAGGATTATTTTTAGGTGAAGGAACAAAGAAAAGTAAATTTAATATAGTTTTTACTAATAGTGATCCGCAAATAATAAAATTATTTCTGAAATTTTTGAGAAAAATATGTGGAGTTGATGAGAGAAAAATAAAAGCTGCATTAAATATTTTTGATGATATTAATATTAAAGAAATAATTAATTTCTGGAGCAAGGAAACAAACATTCCTTTATCTAGATTTATGAAAACGAATATTAGAAAAAACAGGGGAGGAACATATAAAAATAAAAGTCAATACGGAACACTAGCAATTTATGTATCAAATACGAAGTTAAAATCTATTATGGATAAATGGAGCAAAAATATATTAACGAAATATTCTCAAGCGCCGGAGTAGTTTAGTGGTAAAACACTTCTTTGGTAAAGAAGAAAGCGCGAGTTCGATTCTCGCCTCCGGCTCCAAACTTAAATAGATTTATTATGAAAAAAGAATTTATTACAAAATTAGCTTGTAGTGTTTGCAAAAGAATTAATTACTATACGCGCAAAAACAAAAAAACAGTTGAGCGCAAGTTAGAATTTAATAAATATTGTCCTTGGTGCCGCAAACATACTTTACATAAAGAAGTGAAAAAATAATAATTGCTTGTTTTTTCTTCTTGTCATTTATTAACTTATAACTCAGAATTAAGAATTAACGAATTAATATCTTAAAGTTCCAAATCTCAAGTTCCAAATTCCAATAAACAAAATAGAATCTGGAATTTGGAATATGGAATTAAAAGTTTTACTGTCATTGCGACCCCATCTTTTTAAAAAAGATAGATGAATGAAGGAAGGGTGGATGAATTAAAATTCTAATAATTTTCAATTATCCAATGATCAATTTTCAAACAATTATTTTCACCTACCCAAATTTTATGAAATAAAACTTGGGCAGGTAAATTA
>Ga0078972_1003685_pt1 | contig 44862 bp, 44 predicted proteins | sample YelNatPaOPGAMG01_FD_67568 | JGI IMG/M metagenome (GOLD analysis project Ga0078972, IMG submission 67568) | Hot spring thermophilic microbial communities from Obsidian Pool, Yellowstone National Park, USA - OP-RAMG-01 (SPADES assembly) (version 2) | ecosystem: Environmental > Aquatic > Thermal...
AAGAGCTGAAAAGAATTTTACACAAAACCCTGTAGTTTCGATATCCCGTTCCACTAATAACGTTTTCTCTAGTCTAAAACTCTTTACTTCTTTTACTCTTGATTTTAACTCACTTAGATCCTTAGGGTGGATTGAATATAGTCGCTGCTATATAGCGTATGCCCCCGCTGCAATCCACCTTATCCCTCCGCTCATTAAAGTAGTATACTACCAATATTCTCTCATCAGGTAGCTATGTCGCCCTAGGATATCCAAGATCGGGGCTGCCTCCATCATCCCTTATGATGATTTTCGGGTCCCCACGTAGCTCCGCCGTCAGAGCTTATCCTAGCTCTTACACCATATGGAGGCGCCCTATAACCATTAAACACAGATAAGCCTACCGTCTTTACGGTAACTACTAAGTTCTCACAATCCTCAACCTTATATTTCCTCGTGTGTTTTAGTATTTGCACTTTGCGTCATTTAACTTATTCTTTTTGCTGGACTACCAAATATTCGCGCTACAAATCATTAAGGTCATTAGCCTTGTAGTCGAGACGACTTCTCTTACTGGGGATATTTTCGAACCCGCGACTTCTGTCTTTCATGCTGATAAAAGAGTGTCGGAGGGCCTTATTTCCTTAGCATCAAGCTCATTTTTGAATAATAATAAGGTCTTCGAGGACAAATCTTATATTCGCGAGTTTCAGCTCTCCGCTTAAAATGAAACGAATGATAGGCACTAAAGCTGTCGGTAAAACTGTCATAGTGGGCATAATTGCCGTGATAATCGTTGTAGCGGCGGTTGCGAGCTACTACATGCTCCGTCCTACGAAGAAGGAGATATTAGTAATGGGTACAACCGATTCCGTAGAGTCTTGCCTCGATCCAGCACGGGCGTACGACTACTTCGGATGGGAGATAATACAGTCCTTGGGTTCTGGTCTCGTGGAGTACCGACCAGGGGCTACGGGTGCTGCTGCGGACATAGTGCCAGCCCTAGCTACCTCTTGGACAGTTTCAGAAGACGGGAAGGTCTGGACCTTCAACCTCAGACAGGGTGTTAAGTTTGACGACGGCACCGAGTTCAACGCCACTCACGTCAAGTACACGTTCGACAGGGGCATAGGTATAGCGGACCCCGATGGGCCCTTCGTTGGCATTGGTTACAGTGACATAATTGAAAACGTCACGGTGGTCGAGAAGTACGTCGTGAGGTTCTACCTCCGCATGCCATTCTCCGCATTCCTCTCGCTTCTTGCGTGCCAAGCATCGTATATCGTTGACCCGAAGTATGCACCAATGGATAGCGTTGTGGAGTACAAGGCTGACGATCCGAGAGGAAGCCATCCAATGGGCCTGGGTCCGTACACGTTGGCCAAGTGGACCAGGGTGGCGGGCAAGGACACGGAGATGCAGCTCGATGCCAACCCGAACTACTGGAACGCCTCTGCGGGTTACCCGAAGACGAAGACGATTGTGATCAAATTCTATGCGGACTCGGCCGGGCTCGCTTTAGCCATCGACGCCGGGGAGATAGACATTGCTTTCAGACAGCTCTCGGCCTCCGACATAAACAACCTCAAGACAAAGACAAACGTGAAGGTTTGGGAGGGAACGGGTGCGTTTATACAGTACTTGGTTCTGCAAACAAAGAGAGCACCGTTTGACGATCCGAGGGTCAGACAGGCCGTTGCCGCCGCCATCAACAGGACGATGGTGGCTAACACGGTTTTCCTAGGGCAAGTCGAGAAGCTTTACAGCCTGATACCGATGGGAATGTTCGGACACAGAGATGCCTTCCTCACTTTGGGCGACCCGGACTATTCGCGCACGAGAGAGCTGCTAAAACAGGCGGGCTACGACGAGAACAACAAGCTCACTTTTAAACTTTGGTACGAGACCTCCGGACACTATCCTCAGAGCCCCCAGCTCGCACAGGTGCTCAAATCCTCTCTAGAGGCCAGCGGGGTGATATCGGTGTCGCTTGAGGGGCGGGACTGGGCCGCTTACAGGGTGTCGCGAAGAAACGAAGAGATGGATGCCTACATACTCGGCTGGTATCCTGACTACATAGACCCGGATGACTACATCTATCCTTTCCTTCACTCCTCGGGCGGTTCTTGGCTGCACCATAACTATGCGAACCCAGAGATGGACCGGCTCATAGAACAGGCAAGAAGCAACACTGCTGAGTCGGTGAGAGAAGGCCTTTACGTGCAGATACAGAACCTCATGGTAGAGGACTGTCCCATGATACCCATATACCAAGGGTCGGCTTGGGCGGTCACAAAGACGAACGTAAAGGGCATCTACTTGGACATAACGCAGTCCTGGCGGCACTGGCTCGTCTATGCAGAGGGATAAAGAAATAACAAATTTTAAGTCTTCTTTTTTTGGGTCAAAAGGCGTGAAGGGGTAGATGGCGCTACGCTCCTACATAGCATCGAGGATATTGCTGACGATCCCAATGGTATTTATCTTACTTACCATCGTCTTCGTCATCGTGCGAGTGTTGCCAGGGGACCCTGTGTTGCTCCATTTCGAGAAGATGGAGAACCCGAAAGCCATGGAGGAGATGCGGCAGAAGCTTGGCCTTGATAAACCCATATGGGCGCAGTATCTCGACTATCTGTCGGGAATGTTCAGGGGAGACCTGGGCAAATCGATGCAGGACTTCTCTCCGGTGGCGGAGCAGATCTTCTCCGCCTTCCCCGCGACGCTAGAGCTTGCGATATTCTCGATGGCAATCGCAGTTGTCATAGGCATATTCTTGGGCGTGGAGGCCTCGAAATCGTACAACAGGCCCAAGGACCATGCGATCAGGGTTTTCGGGATAGTCACATACGCCACGCCTGTCTTCCTGCTAGGTATGATATTCCAGATAGTCTTAGGAGTTGGATTGCGCTGGTTGCCAGTAGGTGGCAGAACCTATCCCATGATGGAGCCGGTTGGTTTAAAGATGCCGCTTGCTCAGCCGGAAGGTGGTTTCGCCGCTCATCTTTTGCTATCTGGCTTAACGGGCGTAATCGCATTCGTTATATGCGTCGTGGCGCTTAAGGCGATGGGAAGGAGTATCACGCGGAGGATTTTAGTGACACTTGTGCTCTTATCCTCGGCAACGTGGGGCCTATGGACGATTATCGGTTGGCACTTCATATCCTCTGGCGGCATATACTTAAGAACCGGCCTTTACACGGTGGATAGCCTCCTCGAGGGAAATCCCTACAAGTTCGTCGAGGCACTGAGGTACCTTTGTCTCCCCTCTTTGACTTTGGGCATCGTGCTCTCAGGTGTTTTCATAAGGCTGACTAGGAGCAACATGTTCGAGACCCTTAAGATGGACTTCGTCACTGCAGCCAGGGCGAGAGGTCTGAAGGACGGAGTGGTTTTTTACGGCTATGCCTTCAGAAACGCCTTCCTTCCAATACTCACGATGATGGGGCTACAGTTCGCAACACTCCTCGCCGGCGCAATATTGACTGAGACGACCTTCTCATGGCCAGGCCTGGGCAGGTACGTCGTTGACCGCATAAACTTCAGAGACTATACGGCCATACAGGGAGCCGTAGTGTTCTTCGGCATCATCGTGTCGCTGGTGAGCTTGGCTGTGGACTTGCTCTACGCTTACCTCGACCCGAGGATTCGGCTGTGAGGGTGATTGCAGGTGCAAAGGCAAGCTACGAGTGGCATGCTATCGAGGGCGGTTCCCGGCATAGCATCCTTGGCCAAACATGGCCTCGCTGGGTGGCTCGTAGTGTTCGGTGCTGTCATAGTGGCCTCTATAGTGATCATGACATTACTCTCGCCTTGGATCTCGCCCTATGATCCGTCCACCAAGGGCATAAACGTCGGAGAACCGCTAATGCCACCTAACCGCAGATTCCCGTTCGGCACGAATGACCTCGGCCAGGACATGTTCAGCAGAGTGATATCCGGCGGCGGCATAATGCTCCAGGTCGCCCTCCTCTCGGTCCTTATGTGCCTCGCAATAGGCGTTCCCATTGGATTGTTCTCACCCTACATAGGTGGCGTGGTCGACAGGATAATTTGCCTTGTGATGGACAGCATCTATGCGTTCCCAGGTCTCATACTCGCGATAGCTATTGCGGCGATGCTGGGGCGCGGTGTCACAAACATGTCGCTATCGATTGCGGTTGTCTATGTACCCTCGTACTTCAGGGTCATCCGAAGCCAGGTGCTCAGCATCAAGGAGATGTCCTATGTCGAGGCGGCCAGGTCCATCGGAGCCAAGAGTCGCACCATCCTCTTCAGCTACATACTCCCAAACGTCGTCTCCTCCATAGTCGTCATCGCGACTGTGAACTTTGCAGACGCTATACTGACCGCCGCAGGTTTGACGTTCATAGGCCTGGGCGTGGAGGTCGATGTGCCTGACTGGGGTTGGGACCTAACTAACGGGCGTAGGCTCCTTCCCAGCGGGGCGTGGTGGGTGATAGCTTTTCCCGGTTTGCTCATCATCCTCCTTGCCCTAGGCTTCACATTCATGGGTGAGGGTTTGAGCGAGATCCTGAACCCAAAGCTCGAGGAATAGGGAGCGGCCATGCGGAGCCAACTTCTTGCCGTGGACGGTTTGACGGTTGAATACTGGACGAAGAGGGGGAAGTTAAGGGCAGTGGATGACGTAACATTCTCGTTGGATAAAGCTGAGACATTGGGTGTTGTCGGCGAATCGGGCTCGGGCAAGTCAACCTTGGGGCTTTCGTTGATCAGGCTCGTCCCTCCGCCTGGCAGAATAGTCAAGGGGCACGTATGGCTCGGGGACAAAGACATCTTGGGCCTTTCGGAGGAAGAGATACGAACCGTTAGAGGTAGGGAGATATCCTTCGTCTTCCAAGATCCGATGACCTCTCTTAACCCAGTCAAGAAGATAGGTGCCCACTTCGTGGAACTCATCCGGACACACGAGCCAGAGGTCAGCGATAAGGAAGCGCATGAGCGTGCGGTCAAGCTCCTGAGGGATGTCGGCATACAACCCGAGCGCATAGACGACTACCCGCACCAGTTGAGCGGAGGCATGAGACAACGCGTGATGATAGCTCTGGCCATCGCCCTAAATCCGCGCTTGGTCATCGCAGACGAACCGACGACGGCTTTGGATGTCATCGTCCAGGCGAAAATTCTCGACCTCTTGAAGGATGTCCAAAACGCCTGCGCAATGGCGCTCGTGCTCATAACCCACGACTTGAGCATAGCGCTGGAGAGGTGCGATAAAATCGTGGTCATGTACGCGGGCCACATCGTTGAACGTGGTTATGTAAGCGACATCTACAGGAAACCCCAACATCCTTACACACAAGGTCTGATGAAGTCGATTCCGAACGTTGAGGTCGAAGAGCAGAGTCTCGAGGCCATACCGGGTTCACCACCAGATCTGCTTAACCTCCCCTCAGGTTGCAGGTTCTGGCCACGGTGCTTTTTCGCCACGGATGTTTGCAAGAAGGTCGAGCCACCTTTGTTGGAGGTTGAACCTCATCATCTCGTACGGTGCATCCTATACGGGGACGGCAGGAAATGATTCAGAATGAGATTCTGAAGGTAGAGGACCTGAAAAAGTACTTTCCGGTAGAGAGAAGCTTCCTTGAGAAGTTACTGACCCGCACAAGGAATTTCGTTCGAGCCGTTGACGGCGTGAGCTTCGTGATCAGAAAGGGCGAAGTCTTCACCCTCGCTGGCGAGAGCGGGTGCGGCAAGACGACAACAGGAAAGCTCGTCCTGAGGCTCATGCCCCCAACCTCTGGTAAGGTCTTTTTCGAAGGCCACGAGATCACGGGGCTTAAACCGGAACAGATGAGGCTCATGAGGAGAAAGATGCAGATAATATTCCAAGACCCCTATGCTTCTTTCAACCCAAGGATGAAAATCGGCAAGGCAGTTGGCCATCCGCTTGAGATACACAACCTGGCCTTGGAAGCTGAAAGGAGGAAAAGGGTATTGGATATGCTAGAACTTGTAGGCTTGACGCCACCTGAGCAGTTCGTGGAACTGTACCCTCATCAGCTTAGTGGGGGGCAAAGGCAGCGCGCGGCGATAGCGAGGTCGCTCATCCTGGAGCCGGAATTCGTAGTTGCGGACGAACCGGTCTCCATGCTCGATGTCTCGCTCAGGGCTTCCATAATAGATTTGATGTTAGACCTCAAGAGGGAACTGCAACTCACCTACCTGTTCATAACACACGACCTGGCCGTAGCCAAGTACATCTCGGACAGGATCGCGATAATGTACCTTGGAAAGATCGTTGAAATGGGCGACAAGGACGAGATCTTCTCGAAACCCCTACATCCATACACCCAAGCCTTGTTGTCAGCCATACCCGTCCCGAGCCCTGATAGGCGGCGTAGGAGCATAGAGCTAAAGGGCGAGGTCCCCTCGGCCATTAGGATCCCCACTGGCTGTCGTTTCCATCCGAGGTGCCCGTTCGCAGAGAAGAGGTGCTCGGAGGAGGAGCCCGAGTTGAGGCTCGTAGGCCCGAACCACTTCGTCATGTGCCACAAGGTTTAGCGCACCTCCATGGCTTTCAGGATCTTTAACTTTATTCTGGCAACTGGCCTTTTTGCGCTCCGGGTTCGTTTTTCTAAACGCCCGATGAAAGTTATTTTCTGTATCCAAGTTCAGAGCGCGTTATTTGCCGTCCGCGGTTCTCGCCCACTCCGCAAACCTACCCACTACCCTCTCAACAACGTCCTTCGCCGTTTCGTAGAGCACGTCTGTTCTAACTCCAAGGTAGTGGTGCACGAGCACATCCCTCAGCTCAGCAAGCTTCATGACGTCCTCGGCCAAGTCCCTGGGCATCTTGGTTGCCTCGGCCAGTATCCGCGGATGCTCTCCACCGCTTCCCGCAGGTCCAAGAGAGTACACCGAGACCAGATGTCTGCATACGTCGAGCATGGATTCAGCGATTTTGTACATGGCCCTCTCCAAGGCCAGGACTTCCTTGTAGCCCAGCTCCTCAACCCTCCTGCGCAGTATCTCGTCTCTTATGAAGGTTGCATCCCTCCTGACCTCCTCGACCCTCAACGAGAGGATGAGCTTATCGAGTGCGGGGTCGGGGCTCGACCGCGCGCTCGGCTCCATCAGAGCACCTGAAGACTGTCGCGCCTCCTTCGAAAGTTGTTCGATGGCCTCAGGCTGTCCCTTGACCACAACGCCGTCTTTGAGTATTCTCGACAGAAGTTTCGGACTGCATTGGCCTATGTTCACGATGCTCACGCGGTCTTCCTTGACACCTAAGGCCTCTGCGACACGGTGCGCTATGCGTTCCAGGTCCAACGGTTTATCCTCGCTCGGCTTCAGGGCTATTTCGAAATCGTGGGCGCTGGCCCTATCTCCGGCGACAGAAACAAGCAGAACGGCCACTTCAACGCCCCTGACCTTATTGAAGAGTTTCCTCAACTCGGGCAAGGCGTCGCCGAGCACTATCTTGTTATCCGTCACAAGGTACCTACTTGACATATCGTATTTTAGCATTTTGGTTGCTCATCGGTTCATCATCTCCACAGCAGGATCGGCTTACGTGAAGCGCGAGCGCGCGGCGCTGAATACAGAGGGAGCATCAAAGTTTCGAGGGAGTCGCTCATGGGGCAAAGAAGAGCGCGCGCTAAAAAGCTTAAAATAGTAGCAAAAAGTATTACTTAGTAGTATGACGCGCGTCAAGATAAGCATAAGCATTCCGGAGGCCCTTCTGAAGAAAGTTAACGAGCTTTGTAAGCGGATGAACATGGCCAGAAGCGAGGTCATAGCCAAAATGTTGGAAGAGGCTCTGGGGATGGAGGCTGAAGCCAAAGGCCACGAGTATCCCACGGTCTTATGGAAGCTGAGCTCCACCGGCTACCTCAGGCTAAGGTCCCCGCGGCTCCGCGGCAGGTCGATTAGGGAGAGATGGGTTGTTGAGGAGGTTGGAGAGGAATGAGGGTCGGCTATAATTACGCCGATGATGGGTACACTGAACTTGGGGAGAAGATACCTGCTATACCGATCGTCCACCTTGTGGTCAGGAATGGCAGACGCCGGGCGCATGGGCCTGCGGTAGTCGATACCGGTTTCGACGGTGGAATCTACCCGAACATGGAGATAGTAAAAATGTTTGAAGGGGTTGAGCCAACGGCCAAGATGACCTTTGAAAACCCATTGTACGGTGCCTCAGAGTTTGAGGTCTACGTGGCGGAAGCCTCACTCTACCACGGGGGGAAGCAGATAGACCTTGGGAGGGTCAGGATTTACATCCCCACGGAGCCCGAGCTTTTGACGGGTGAAGTGCTAGTGGGCAGGGAGGTCCTGAACAACAAAACGAGGATGCTGACCATGGACATGCGGAGAAGGCGAACTATTCTGGAGCTTTACTAAACCGAACCCACCTCGCAAAGAGAACTAGGATTGTAGTAATGGGTTTACGTTAATTCGATATTTCGAGGTTTACCTTGACTGGCGCGCGTTTAACTTCATTATGCCGGATTCGATGTTCTCATCGGCAAGTATTTTAGAAGCGAATTACTGCGTTTGGGAGATGCTGCCGTGAAATCATGGGTCGAGGTCTTCTAATAACGATTTTTGATGAAAAATTAATATTTTCATGTTTTCTAGCTTCTTCAGAAGAGTTGGTAAGGATGGGCGCCGCTACATTGATCATTGCGCTCATGTTGCTTGGACAAGTGTTTTCCCCAGTGGGCGGAATAAACGCTCAAGCCTCCTCGGAAGTCTTTGAGGGCTCAGGCCCGGTTTTGCAGTCCAGAATTGTCACGCAGAGCTCATCTGCCACCTTCGTCAAGAAGGGCGTCATCTTGTATAACTATCAATACGTCTTGGATAAGATAGAGTATCCCATACCTGGTGATTCAGTCGCCTTCGGAAAATTCGGCCCTGCAACGTGGTCCAATCTCTACTGGACAACCAGGGATTATCAAAGCCCTCTTAAAGAAGGGTTCACCCTCTTTTCGAACGAGGTTTTCCAAGTTCGCTACACGCCCCTAGTCGACGGCAACTACTTCAGGATTAACAGCACCTATCCACAAATGGTTCAGAATTTCACGGTCCCGTCGTCCTACGATCGCTTTGAGGCGAAATACGTTTGGCTCATCGTGAGGGTTTTCTCTGGAAGCGCAAGGTTTCACGCGGAAATATGGAACTACGGGATGATCAACTTCGGAATTCCAACGGAGTCGGTGAACGTAACAGGCCCTTACGACTGGTGGGTTGCGATGAAGATGGTGAGCCCGAGAACCTTGAACGCGGGCGAGGCCTACAGGCTTGAAGTGATTTGGGAGGCAGGGGAAGGCGTTGATATCAAGATGATGACTGATTTGAAGGACGCTGATGATAACGCGCAGGGCAACGTCAAATTCTTCAACACGACCTCCGGCTATTTGGAGGAAATAGCCGGCAGGATGCTCGAAGGGGTGCTCACTCGTCCAGTTAACAACATCTACTCGGTAAACTTCGGGACCTGGTCCAAGGCTCTCCCCATGCAGAGCTACCGCGTCTATCTACATGGCCGCAACATACCCAGGAGCAACATAGCGATGAGGGTCAATTCGCTGAATTTCGGGACCGGGATGGTGCCCGAGGTTCGCTTGTCATCACCAGTGGGCGAGTCGACGTTTTGGGCATCGGTTCAGGGCTCGACTAGTTTTTCAGGAGGGGTGATAGAGGTATCTTCCGATTTGATTTCGGTTGAGCAAGGCAGAACCTCGTACGATGAGGACCATCTTCCGCCCTTCTTCAGGCCCTTTGCCTCCCTCTCGGTCTTCACGGATAACGCCGGAAAGCCTTGGGGGGAGTGGGTTGTAGGCGGAGGAAGATGGGAGGCCTACGTGCTAGATACATACGGTAACCTATGCGCTTTACCAGCCGAAAGGGTTGAGCAGAGGGAACTGGAATCGAAGGCCATCTACACGCTTCTTTTCTACTCTCCGGCTTCACCCTCCTACGGCTTCCTGAACTTCACCGTTAAGTTCGACTACGCCATCGAGGTTTCCTTCCCAGGGCCAGAATTTTACTCGAGATACTCCGTCCGCCCTCTAAACTATGCTTCATGGAACGTTTCGAACGTGTTGCTCTCGTTCGCAGCCTCACCACACTCTTCAGTCACTATCAAAATAGGCCCGGTTCCAAGAGACTGGGTCATCCAAAGTGCTTACGTTACGCCGGGCGCTGGTGGGGGAACGCCCTCCGTCTCCATCGTTAACGACGAAATAACAATAGGTGGTATCTCAATGGGAGCATCCAATAACTACTCAGGCAGGGTCGAGATCTGTTTTAAGGCTGACAACTACTTGGAGTCGCAGGCCGCGTACATGAGGTTCATGTGGACGGATGTCCCCTCTTCTTTATTCCTGCAGAACGATACCATCAGGATAGAGGCCAGAGCAGCTTCAACTGTCCCTAGTTTCCCGCCGGGAGTTATATCGATCGAGGTCTTTGGACCTGAAGGGGTTGTTTCGAAACAGACGCTGAACCAGTTTAATCAAAGCGGAGTGACAACTGAGGGCATCCATTTAAGCCATGCTGGGCAATACTCCGTTAGCGCTACTTACAGGTCATCAGACGGCCTTAGGGTGGGTGCTTCGAAGGCCTCTTTTAAGGCTCTGAAGGTGTTCGTGACCACTGACAAGTACACAGTCCCATTAAGTGCACCCACGGTCAGAGTAGAACTGAATTCCTCAGAGATATCCTCGATAAGCTCAGCTGAGTTCCTTTTAACTTCACCTAATGGCTCGACCAAGCTTTTTGTGTTTGAACAAGCGGGTGGAAGATTCCTCAAAGAGCTGTCCTTTTCGCAGGCAGATCCTGAAGCGATAGGCAGATGGAGCATCACCCCCACAGCCCTCCTCGGTGGGGTTGCCAGGCAATTGCCATCGGCCAGTTTCTTCATATCGGACGACATCCCGCCAAATATCGCCAACATAACACAGCTGCCAAAGGTAGTGACTTTCGTGGATGAGGTTAACGTCTCGTGCACAGTTACCGACAAGGGCACTGGTGTAAGTTCAGTCTGGGTCTCTTACAGCTCCGCAGGTTTGAGAGTGAACGTGACAGCCAAGCTGGTGGGGTCGAGCGTTTATTCCGCCGTGCTCCCTAAACAAATCCCCTTCGTCACGGTCTCATACGAAATATACGCGATCGACAACAGTGGAAACACAAGCGTCTCCGAGACTACGTCATACAATGTTGGGATCCCCCTATGGCTCCCAATTCTAGTGGCGCTGGCTTTAGTCTCAACCGCCTTAACGGCGTGGCTGCACTTAAGACGGCGTAAGCCACCTCTGCCTCCTCCACCATCAAGCTAAGATGGGCTCACGCGCCACGAAAATTTTGAACGATTCCAGCCTACTGAGCGTTTTAACTAGCGGAATGTTGGTAAGGTATGTGAATTGACATGTCCTTATGCTGCTGTCCAAACAGCCTTACAACCTTGTCTGGTTCGCATGTCTCTTTAACGGCAATGTTCAAATAGGCAAGTTCGCACCTGATTGTTCTTTTTACCGGGATTCCTGAATGTGTGGCTGACTTGCAGGGGATGAACCCTATACCGAAACTATGCGTGTGGTGCGCTCAATTATTCTTTAAGACCTCTTTGAGAAACGAGGCTGCCTCACTCCTTGCCTCCTCGAACAATTTTCTCAGGGACTCCCGCTGAAAATCTCTAACAGGGGGCTTCAAGAACTCGCTGCTGAAAGCCTTGTGATACTCCCTTACGTATCTCGGCTTCAAATAGCTGCCGCCGGGGCCGACCTCTTTAATCAGCGGAAGGCAAAGCGTATCCTCGCTCACCTCAACCTCTTCCTCCAGAACGGAGCGGTAGGAATAAACATCTTCCGAGCACACTGTTTCAAGAACCTCGTTTATCAAGGGGGATTCTCGGGTGAAAGCGTTTTCGCAGATAAGACCGTCGAGCACCAGCTTCAGGATGCTTTGAGTCTTCTCGCCCTCAAGCATCCCGGGCCCGGAAACCACGTTTATCCCAGCCTCCCTCCCAATGGTTAGACAGTAAGCCGACTCGACGAAAGCCCTTTCATCAACATCCAGAGAATCTGACACCCCCAGATAGGCGTGGGTCGGAATTCTGAAGTGTTTCCCAATCTGGTTGTAGGCGAGAATGAGCTTCAAGATACCCGGATGGCTCATAAGCGGAGTCTTAGCCGGCAGCGAGGGAGAGCCCCCGTAGATAACCTTCGCCCCAGGCTCAGCGGACTCGGCCAGCACGATCCCACTAAGGTTTTCGGCATGATGCTGGACGAGGCTTCCGGCAAGAGTTGGCGGCGAGCAGATGAAGGGCATTGGCATCGAAATAATCGTCGTCGGAATATTGTTTCTCGCGCATTCAATTATGCTATGGCTTAAATGTCTGCTCCAGCGTAAAGGGCTATTCGGGCAAGCGTCAAATATGGCGACAGGCTTCTCACTAAGATCCGTAAACCTCGAAAGTACGCTCTTCATCTTCTCGATGTCGTTCTCCTTAAAAATGCCCGTGACGACAGGCTTCTTGGAGCACTCGAAAACAGCTAAAAGCCTAGAGACCGCACGCAGGTCCTCCTCGACATCCTGAATTATTAGGGCCGTGCTCTGCATCTGCAAGTAGGGCAGCTCCTCCACCACGCGCGAAAACCTCACCATATCTCTGTAAACTGGCCCCCTCCTCTCCCCGTTCTCATCTATATACCAGCTTGCCGTAGAGCCCGGATTGAAAAAAACCTCGTCCCCCTCCAGTCTGCACCGTAAACTACCGTCCAAACCATAAAGACTGATGGAGGAAGAAGCTCTTCTCAAACACTCCCTTGTCAACTCTTCGGGAATATGTGCAACATTGCCCTCGACTTCAGCACCATTATCCTTCAAAATCTGAAGCGCATCCTTGCTTTCAAACATCACTCCAGCCTCACTTAAAATCTGCAGAGCAGCCCCGTGAATCTCCTCAATCTTACGGTTACGTAGCATATTTCGTGTTTAGAAACTCATGAATAAAACAGTTTCCTCCAGCGCTTTAACGCATGCTACGCTGATTCCTTAACTAGTTCTCCGCATAGGAGGCCGAAGTTGCGCTAACTCAGCCAAGCGTCTCCAGCTGTTTAAGAAACTCCGCAAGCGCGCGCTAAGAGAGGGATTCTGCGTGCGCTTTATCCAATTCGACAAGACCGTTTTTCCCTAGAAGCTTGAAAAAACACGTTTCAAGGTTTTCCACCTGTTTTCAGGGAGATTTCGTCTAAGGACTATTCTTTAAAAGCAGGTGTTTCCACATGTTAGCTAGGACTGCTTGTTTTCTCCATAGGATACAGGCATCCAAAAAAAATCAAAGGAGGTGAAAAAGTTGAGCTCAAGGTATGAGGACAGACCGAGGAAAATGTACAAGATAACTTGCTCGGACTGTGGGAAGGAAGCGGAGGTTCCGTTCAAACCCACTGAAGGCAGGCCTGTCTACTGTAAGGAGTGCTTCCAGAAGCATAGAAAGTATTAGCAGAAAGTTTAAGCCTCAGTGGGCTTCTTGATGTTCCTTTTTTTAACTCTATTTCAATTGGAAAAATAATTCTCTTAACGCCTACAAGGAATGATTAGACGATTTTTTTAGTTTGACAATCGTCTGTTTCCCAGGCTGTTTGAAAATTTATTGGTTTAACTGTCCATGGTTGCCGAATGTACCCTGTCGCGCGCGCGAGTTTTCTAGTTTCAGCACAAGCTTTTCACCAAAAGTGTTTATGCCCTTGAAAGACCAGGAGGTCGAGCCTTGAGAATACTATAAAACAAAGTTTAAATACTACTTTAAAGCTAGTTTTATTGATGAATGAGAAAGTTACCTCCCTGAAAATCGATCCGGAGCTCTGGAAGAAAGCGAAGCTCCTTGCGGTGAAAAGGGGGGTTACCCTTAAAAGTTTGGTCGAAGAATTGCTTACGCTCGAGGTTGAGGGGGAGGAATTGTTGGAGGGTGAAACCGGGGCTTCAGCAGAATTATTAAAAGCCTTGGAGGAAAGGAGGAGGGAAGGGTCAACACCCTTCGCCATTAAATCGAAGAAAAGCGCTGTCGAACTCTTGAGGGAAGGGAGAGGAGAATGAGAATTGAGTACCCCGAGCTACTACGTCGATACAAGCCTTATAATAGCCAGGTACAAGCCGTCAGATGAACTATACAAGGGCTCCAATACGTTCTTTGAGAACGATTTCAACTTCGTGATATCTCCGATCACGCTTGTTGAACTATACTGCGTTCTTTCAAGAGTGAAGAATGAGCTTGACATTCCGTTCCAAGCAGAACCAATGATAGATACGCTTGTAGCATTCATGATTGAGGATTGTAAACTTAAGTTATTATCAAAAAGTCATTGTGCAAAAAGGGATTTTGCCGGGTATGCGTGTAGAATGTGCCTAGAGTATTATATTGCGACCAAACTGGCTGGCTCCCTTGGTCTTAAGACCTTAGACATGCTCCACTTGTCCTATGCGTGGATGCTTAGGAAATCCTTCGGCATAAACCTGTTTGTTACCGAAGATGAAGAAATATTGGAGAAAGCGGAAAACATAAGGAAGAGCCTCGGCATTAAAGTTTATAATTTAAAGCAAGCAATAGGGCCTAAGCGAAGAAACCTTTAAACTCGCTCTATCCAATCTCTCTTTACTTTCACAAGCCATGGTAATAACCAGGCTTTTAATCTTCAACGTTAGCCCACCAGCTACTAAACCCTCTGTTTTCCAATGGCACCCCTTCACAAGTCTATAAGCAGCCTAGGAACGCCTTTCATACTCCCTCCAGGCCCAGAGGCCCTTGCTAGGACCTTGACCTATAGGAGGAACAACCGAAGAGTTGAAAAGCAGAGGTAGTAGCGCGCGCTAGTTGTTTGAGTTTTTAATTTCTCGACATATCGTTCGTATATTGTTTTATTTTGCCTTTGTTGGTATGTAGTTTGATAGGTCTTTAGGGTGCACTCTTTGTATTAAGCCTGCTTTGTCGTATTCTTTGTCTTCGCTGATTATTTTCGGTATATCGTGTTCAAGCATTGTTGCCACGTTTATTGCATCTTTTGGCCGTTTGATGGGTGTTATCTCCATGATTTCGAGTGCACGCTCGAAAACGGCTTGGTCCATTTCGTATTTCTTAATTTTGACCATTTTCAGATAGTCGTAGGTGACACGGAGGGCTGTTGGTGTGGAGGTAAGCTTGGACAGGATGAAGAGTGTTTCTTCTAGAGTTTCTAGGCTGGTTGCAGCGTTTATTTCCCCTTTTGCGGCTTTGCTTATGAGGTTCAAGCATTCTTTGTGGTATTCTGCGCTCTTGTCTATGGCGTGGATGAGCGTGGTAGAATCTAAGAAGTAGGCGGGTTCTCTTTGGCGCAAGGAGCTTGACCTCATGTTTTGAGAAATTGTTTTAATCGCTCCTCGTCCGCCCTCTTTTTCAACCCTTCCGCGGATAGCCCTATCGATATTGTCTTCGACAGCTCGGTTAAGTCTTGTATTGGATCATCGGAAACTTTGTGAAGGTGTATAGTTAATTTCTCGCCTTCCGCAACTATGATGGCTTCATCTCCCGTGCTTATTCCGTAGGCTTCACGTAGTTCTTTGGGCAGTACGATCCTTCCCTGCCTTCCAACCCTCACCCTATAAATCGATGTCATGATTGTCCATCTGTGTCCATATAAAAATCAGTGGCATTATTTAAGTTTAGTGGTAAAACCTTTTAAATATTAATGGGGAAAGAGGCCTTTTGCTGAGTCGGTTTATATGAAGCTCTTCATCACAGACCTCTCAATATATTCAATCATACTGGCGCGCGCTTTTCGTATTATTTAACTATCTTTAATTTAAGGTCACAAATCTTGCGTATAACGTCAGTTCTTTGCCTTCTTCAAAAAACGCGCACTAGGTGCTCTCCGTTAGAGAGGCGAGCTCTATCCACCCCTACCCTGAGGGATGGAGTCTATTACTTCTAGGTTCTCGATTTTTTTGAAGACCTTATCGTGGGTAGCTATTCTTTTAATGCCTGTGGCTTTCATTGTTGCGAGGATTACACTGTCTCTGCCACCGATTCCGATTTTAGCGTATTTCATGAGCTGTTCAAACGCAAGCCTAGCTATGTCCAGGTCTAGGTTGACGAACTTTAATGTAGATAGGTTTTGTATGGTGAAAAGTCTTCTTCGAAAGTCTTCTTTTGGCAGATTGCGAAAATAGTGCGCAACCTCCATGAGCGTTATGACGTTCAGAACAACGCCCTCACGAATAGCTGCTCTCATGGGTTTTATTACGTGTCTGTGTTCTGGTAAGCGTTGGTCAAACCAGTAGATCCAGTAGTTGGCATCCACGTAGATCATTGTTTTCCCCAGATTTCCTTCAGTTTTAATGGATTGGTTCTGGGAATTGGGGAATTCTCTTTGACGCAACCCTCCATTTCGCGGATGAATTCCTCGGGAGTTATGGGTCTCACTATGATTATTTTCCCCTCTTCTAGTGCCAGTTTGACTTTGGCTCCTTCACCTAGTCCTAATTCTTGACGTAAATGGACTGGGATGACGACCCTGCCCTTCCTATCTACAGTAGCTTCTTCAGCCATATTCCCACCAATAATCCCACTGGATCTTAATATTTAAGCATTGCTACAGCCGGTTGCAAACAAAAATGTGATTATCCAAAAAACCGCGCGCTCTTTCGTAGATTATTCAAAAAACACTCGGCTGATTAAGCAAGTGGCCAGCGCGCGCGCTCCAAATTATCTCAGCACGCGCTTGTGGATTTTTGCCAGCAGAGAAAACCGACTCTCATACTATGAAGATTCCATGCTACTTTGACAGCAGGTTTGAGCCTCCAGCGCGCTTCTCAGAAGAGGAATGTTTCAATTTTTCTTAGTTTTAGGAATTAATATCCTTGATTCCGCTGGTTAAATGCACTCGTGAATTCGCATGCAAACGAGTGCGCGTCCTTAACCCGACTGACATGTAAGTAGGCTCTAGATGAAGAAGTGAGGGATATGCAAGACACTCACCCCCTCAATCTTTTTCACTTCGAACTCATCTTCGGTGAACACCAAGGCCTTTCTAGGCCTGTAGGCTTCTAAGAAGCCTTGCAATCCCCCTCCCAATTTCCCACGTGTTTTCACCTCTATTGGGATTGCTTCGTCATTCTTTCTGATTACGAAATCAACCTCCGTCTTCCCTGTGGTCCGCCAGTACCTAATCTCTTTTTCGAAGTTCGCCTTAAGCTCGTTCAGTACGAAGTTTTCAACAAGACTACCCCTATCTGTTCTGCTTCTGGTTTGGACGAAATTGTTTATAGCCGCGTTTCTCAACCCAAGGTCGTTGAAGTAAATCTTCCTCGTCTTCTTAAGCTCGGTCGTAAGATTTTTGTGAAAAGGCTTGACGAGGGAGATCAAATAAGTGTTTTCCAAGATGGCGAGATAGGACTCGACTGTTCTGAAATCCATTTTGAGCTCGCTCATCACGGATGATACTTCAAGCATGGAACCGATGTTTAGGCTCAGGTATTGAAGCAGATTTCTGAATTTTTCAATATGCCTCACGTTCAGAAAGAAAAAGACGTCCTTCTCCAAGTAGGTTCTCACAAGGTTTCTGAGAAGCTCTTTCTTAATCTCTTGGTCACTCTCCTTAACGACCGCCGGAAAACCGCCGAATATCAGGTATTCCTCGAGCAGGTTTTTAAATTCGTTTTCGAACGCAACCTTTACTTTACCTTCTTTACCAGTTAGGATGAAACTGGTCAGGGCCCTCTTGTACTCCAAGAAAACGTTGTGCAGGTCCTTAGCTTTCCACATGAGGAACTCCTCGAAGTCCAGTGGGAGGAGTTCAAAGTAGACTGCTCTCCCAACTAGATGCTTCCCGACTTCCACCTTTATGTCGAATGAGCCGGAGCCCGTTAGGAAGAGTTTGAGCCTATTCGAGAATAGGTCGTGGATGAGCTTCACTCTTCTACCAGCGTCCTTGCAATATTGGGCCTCGTCGATGAACAGGATTTTCTCCCCCATAAACCTGCTGGCGAATTCCCTCGGGGCCTCTTCGAACGCCCTCAACATCTCCTCGTCCTCTAGCGTCACGTATTTTCCGCCGAGCCGCTCCTGAAGATGTAACAGCAATGTTGTTTTCCCGCTTTGTCTTGGCCCCTTTACCACTACCGCCTCTTTCCTCCCAAGCCATTTACCCATTTTTTCTTCAATTTTTCTTGGATAATACTCCATGAATAACTATATTAAACACGGGTAATTAAAGATTTCCTCCAAATCCGCTCGTCCAGCTGTTCTGAATTTAGAATCCTTGGTTAACTGACACGTGTATCGACTCCGGCGCGCGCTCCTGACCCAGTTAGCAACACGGAAATTTGTCACTGCATCTTATCAGGTATTGTGATTAAAAATGTCAAAATTAGCACAATAACTGAGTTTTGTTGCGTGGTTTGCCCGACGGTTTTTATCTTCGCAGTGAATCTTTGTTCGAAAAATGGAAACTTAGTACGTGCTGTAGGCTTCTAGGCCAGAGGATGTGGAGACTGTTTTCAGTCTTGTGAAGGAGTATTCTGAGAGGACCGGTTTGAGAACATTCGGAGCCCTCGTCTGTGAAGAGGTTACCGATAGGCTGCTTAGCCTGGCTAAGGGTTGACGGATGTTGAGGCTGTTTCTAGGCTTTGAGGAAGTGCTCTGGGAGGGTTTAAGGATTGTTGAGATAATTGTCTGCAAGGAGGTTACTGATGATTTGCTGAACCTTTTGAAGGAGTTGAGGAATGCGGAGATGGTTTTCGCGAGTAGGAGGAGTCTGACCGTTGGGCTGAGCGAAAACATTCGCGCGCGCTTCATGGGATATAATTTGAGGGAACGCTTATCTAAGGAGAACGCGTGTGCTAGCGCGGCACTCCGGTAGGGTTGGCGACATCGCTTTAACAGGCTCCTGCAAGAAGTGTTTAAATAGGGATTATCTTACAATAATCTTGTGAAAGAAATTATTGTAAAGGTTCCAGTCGAAGTCGACGAGGAACTGCTTGAAAAGCTAAAGAAGGATATAGACATGGTCGTGAGGTTAAGGGTTGCAAGAGAACTACTGCTAAAGGAGTGGGATAGGAGGTTTGCGAAAAGCGAGTTGACGGAGGAGGAATGCCTGGAACTTGGGAGAGAAGTTAACAGGGCCTCGTTAAAAGCTTGGAAAGAGAAGGGGTTAACAGAGTAAAGGGTAATGTTTTTTATGAAGATAGTTGTCGACACCAACAGCGCGCGCGTGAGGGCGATAGTATCCTTGATATCGATGATAAGGAGATAGCGTGCGAATCTTTTTAACTTTTATAATACTTCGCTTGACTGAAGAAAATGAAGGTCCTTGTGATTGGAGGAACTGGACACATTGGTAGTTATCTAGTTCCTCGTTTGCTTTTGCGTGGGTACGAGGTGCAAGTTTTAGCGAGAAATCCAAGATCATACTATACTGAAGCTGGCACAAGTATGCTATGGAATGAAGTTGAATGGATTGTTGCAGATCGACGAGCTGAGGAAAACAACGGAACATGGCAAAAACGTATGTCTGAAGTTGATGCTGACGTAGTAATAGACTTGATTGCCTTTACTCCAGAGCAGAATAGAATTATAGTTGAAAGCATTAAAGATCGTGTATCTCATTTCATTCATTGTGGTACGATATGGTCGTATGGGCCAAGCTCTAGAGTACCCTACAAGGAATACTATCCTCGAAAGCCAATAACAGAGTATGGTAAAATGAAGGCAAAGATCGAAGCTGAGCTTATGGAAAAATACAAGAATGAAGGTTTTCCTGCTACAGTTATTCATCCCGGCCATATTTCAGGTAAGAAATGGCTTCCAATAGACCCGCAGGGTACAAGGAATGGCGTAGGCATTTACAGAAGCTTAGCGCACGGAGACGTTGTATACTTACCAGACAACGGTCTCACAACTCTTCATCATGTGCATGCTGACGACGTAGCTCAGGTTTTTGAACTGGCAATTCTGCACCGAAAAACAGCAATAGGAGAATCATTCAGTGTAGCAGCGCCGTATGCAATGACGCTTGTATCTTGTAATGAGTTCGTAGCCTCTCTTTTTGGAAAAAAGCCAAACCTTAAACTTGTTCCTCTGCAAAAGATGTCAGAATTACTGGATAAAAATGCTTTTGAAATTATGAGGGATCACGTTATCCATTCTCCTTGTGTTAGCATAGAGAAGGCTCAAAGTATGTTGGGTTATCAGCCGCGTTACACTACAGAAGAAATATACCAAGAAAGCATAGAGTATCTTCTAGAAAGTAAACAACTCATCATTTAAGCATACAAAAACGGTAGCAAGAAGTCTTTCTAATGTTTTACGGGGCACGTTTACGTAAGGGCTAGGGTCGAGTTTCCATCCGTGCGCGCCTCTGCAACTATAATGCGAGAATTGCTTCAGACTCCCTTAACTTTCTAGTTACAGGGTCTACTTCGAGACCCAAACCCTCTAGGGCATGCAAGCCTAAAACCTCATTATCTTTTTCCTCCGCAAAGACAACTACCGTCGTTGCCCTTCTCCCCAGGCACTCAACAATCACCTCGCCGACATCGTGCTCGATTATTCTATTATCTGTGCTTCTAAACCCTCTCCTACCCGTGCTTTTAACCCTCAGCCTTTCAAGCCTTCCACGCCCTATCCAAGTATAGGTTGAACCAGTATCGACCAGCAGTTCAAGCTCCTCCTTTAAGGATTCGTCCTTCGGATTGTAAACCCTGACCTCGGCTACTGTATGACCCATGCTTCCGGTAAGGCAATAATCTTTAAAGCGTTTTAAAGCTTTTCCAAATATCCGGATAATAGAATTAAGACATCCAGTTCCTTTGAAAGTGGGCGTACTATGAAAAACGTGGATCTATGTTATGAGCCTGCATGAAGGTTGAGAGAATTCGCGCTACTCGGTGATTTATCGAATGTAAACGCGCGCGCTAACAAAAATGTGATTATAGCGCACGCGAAGCTAAATAATAAGATCATTAGAAAGTATTTCCGTTTCTTTCAAATCGACCTTGACAATTCCGCGTCAAGTCTTTCATGAATTCTTCCTTAGTTATTCTTGCAAGTTTTAAAATTCCCCGCGCGCTATGCACCTACAGTCTCTATGTTTTCAATTTCTACAGCAACCTCTGGCGTTTCCTCCAAGTAAAGCTCAACTGCCTCCTTTAGATAGCGCGTGCTAACATACACAGTGTTTCTCAACGAGGTAGATGGGGATTACTTCAACCTCATGTCTTTTCATCTCCTGGTTCAAGGACACCATGATGCCTCTCTTTGCGTTAACATGCCTCACCAGGTTCGAAAACTTCCTCAAATCCTCCTCGTCCACATGCTCTTTCACTTCAATCGGCAGCAGCTCCCCATCCTTCAGGATGATATCGATTTCTTTTTTGCCCTCCCTATAGTAGTGGCTTGCGTTCAGAAGGTTGACGACGTACGTTTCCAGCATGGCGCCTAGGTTTTTCTCGAACGTTTCCTTAGAGTAGGAGAACGTGAGGGACGGAGTCGCCGGATAGTACTTCTTCAGCTTTCTGGAAGAGGACAGGAAGGTTGGCCTAAAGTTAGACAGGGACCTTATGAGAAGCGTTGTCTCCAAGAGCCTTAGGTAGTTTGAGATCGTCCTCTTGTCCCCTCCCCAGTCCCTTGACAACGAGTTAACGTTTACCATGCTCCCAGGGCTCGACAGGATCAGCTTAACCGTTTTCTCCAGTAAAGCCATGTCCCTGGTCTTGAACATGAACGGTATGTCCCTAAGGATAATCCTGTCCACGACCGAGTTTCTGATATACTCGGCCATCTTGGCCTCGTTCTCCCAGTCGACTATCTCGGGGAAGCCAGACCTCCTCAAGTAATCGAAGAAATAGGCCTCAACCCTCCTGGGGAACATACCCATTTCTCCCCCCCTCAGTCCTTTCATGTCCAGGAACTCGGAAAAAGTTAGGGGTTTCAGTTCTAGGAAGAAGAACCTTCCCGCCAGTTTTTCCACAGCTCCTTTCGAGAGGAGCAAAGATGACGAGCCGGAGATGAAAAACTTGAGGTTCGGGTACAGGTCATAAAACCGCTTGAGCACGGACGGCCAGTTTTTAGCATACTGGATCTCGTCGAAGAACACGAGAACCCTTCCAGCCTCTTCCAAGGGCTTTTTCAAAACCCTCTTTTCGTAGTGTTCTAAAACCTCCTTTGGGCTCGCTGAAGATTCTTCGAAGGAGAAGTAGACGATTCTAAATGGGTCTAAGGTCTTCAACAGCTCCTCGATCGTTTGGTACAGGAGGGTTGTCTTTCCTACCCTCCTCAACCCTGTGATGATTAGGATTTGCCTTTCCTCTAGGCTTTCGATGATCCTTGGAAAGATGTGTCTTCTGAAGGGTAAAGCCAACTCCCTCCTTATTTTTCCAGAGAACCACCATTCGTTAAACCTCTCCATGTCCTCTTTGAGCATATCGGTACTTTATGATGTACCTATATTTAAAATTTAGGTACTTTATGATGTACCTATCAAAACTTTACAGTTTGCCTCGTTATAGATGGGTAAAAATGATGGAGAAAACGGTGCTCAACGATCAAAGTCGCTTTCATACCAGAGCCTTCTAGCCGCGAGGCTATGGAAATTACCATCGCTTAAGATAAATTTTAAAGGAATGACTTGACAAACCTTTTCAAGCCTATGTTTAAGAGGTTTTTGCCTTTAGCTGAACGTGTAAGCAAGGTTTTGGACAGTATTATATTTTCGGTTCCTTTGCCATCTGCGCGCGCGTCCTTGGGTAGTTGACTGAGGTTTATAAGGCGTGAAGAGATTTATTTAGCCGTGCCAAAGCAGATCGAAATAGAGGTTCCAGAAGAAATACATGCTCTAATTGAATCTGACCCATTTATGAAGCTGATTTTGGAAAAGATCGTCAAAGAAGAGGCTTTGAACTATGCTCTGTCCATATTGACTATTGATAGGCTTACAGAGGATTCTGGTCTGACAGAGGATGACGTAATGAAGGTGGACAGGAAGGTTAAGGAAGGTGTCAGAAAAAGGTCGAGGATGAAATTAATCGTTGACGCCAACAAAATAGTCTCGTGTCTGCTTAAGGATGGCAAAGTCAGGAGGACTCACCAACATTTGAGCTCTACACGATCCACTATGCTTTTGAAGAAATAGAGAAGCATAAGGACGGGCTTCTAAACAAGGTTTCAAAGCCTGCTTTCGAACTAGCCTTGACTAAAGCTAAGTTGAAGATAAAAACCATCGGATTTTCAGTCGATGATAAAAGACTTATCCAATCGGCTAAGCAGATAGCGGCTGAATTTGATGTTGATGATTATCCGTTTTTAGCTTTGGCTTTAAAACTCGACGTTCCTATTTGGACGAACGATAAGGAGATAATAAAATACGGATTGAAAACTGGAAAGTATCTGGCTCTAGACACTGAGGCTTTGGAAAACCTGTTGAGAGAAAAAAGCATAGAACTGATTAAAGACGATTTGGAGAAGAAGTATGCGGGAGTTTAATAGTTGATAAGGTTTTGAAGTTAAAAATCTCGGGATTAAAAATTTTGAAATTTCAGTTCAGCGCGCGCTAACCGTGGTGCGTGCGAGAATATTTATATCTGGCATTTTTTGTGGAATAAATGGCTTTAAACATGGAAGCAACTATCAAGGTAGATAAGCAAGGTCGAACGGTTCTCCCGAAGGATGTTAGAAAAGCCCTCGGGATAGACGGAGAAGCGGAAATGGTATGCAGGGTTGTCGGGGACAAGGTTATACTGGAAAAGTTCTCCGTGGAAGCGATCCACAAAGCCTTTGCTGAGCTGGAGGAAATAGCTCCAAGCCTAGAATTGGATACGGTGAAAGTTGAGGGCGAGGATAAGTACGTTGACAGGGAATACGCGCTCCGCAAAATTGGGATTCGAGGCATTGGTTGACGTCGGCATCGTAGTCCTCGCCCACTTCAGAAATCCTGCCCGCAAACATGCAGCCCAACTATTGCTGGATGCCCTCACGCTTAAAAAACGCGTTCTAATTCCAGTGAGCACCTACCTGGGAGCCTACGTTACCATGACAAGATACCTAAAGCTCAGAAGCAGCCACGTGGCAAGGGCTCTATTGAAAACCCTATCCGTCGAATCCCCAGCATTCTATGGTAACCTCCCGAAGGCCATCGCCGAAAAAGCCCTGGCCTCGGCATCAGAACTAAGCATATCTTCATGGGACAGCTACCTGATAGAGCTGGCCAAAGAGCTCGGAATCAACAAGATATACACAATAGACGAAGAACTGGCAAAGAAAGTCAGAGATATAGAAATTGAAAACCCTATCCCCGGAAACATCATGAAAGAATACCACCGGTACATACAGGAAAAATGATGCATACCGTGCGCACACAGGAGAAGCAGTACCCGCAGGACACGCGGGATCTCCATGAGGCTTACAGGCCTCTTAAATAGGGGTGCGAGCCACCCGCACCATTCGTCAAAGTTTTACGCGCGCTAGGCGCTAAGCGCCTTATTTACTCCGGCCAGCTTACCTCATTTTTTGAGCGCGCGCTCGGCCATGAGTTGCTCATGAGGCAGTCTCTCTAAGGATCTTATTCTTAACCTTCCTGACTTCTCTAAGGTTTTTTACGCCAAGGTACTCGAATTCAACTCTCGCAGACCTCACGATTTCCTCCAGTCTCTTCCCATACTCTTCAACTCCGAATTTTCTCAATAACTGCCTATAACGGTTCCAGTCTATCTTGTCACTTTTAGCCAGGCAGATTATATCCACCCTGTCTTTCTGCCCTTTTACGCTGTTCTTCCTCTGGACTTCAGCTTGCTGTTTCAATATGAGTAAGACTTCTGGCTTCGGAATTTTGAAACTTTCAACCCTTACGGTGTTCTTAAGGATCTCTTCAGGGGGGATGGCAAACTCTGAATAGTATGGCAAATAGATGTCTATTGATACCCCCTCTATCTCACCCTCGTATCTCTTCAGGAGATCATTCTTCTTAATCCCTACTCTCATCTTAAGGATGGTTAACTCCTTGAAGTCGACTATGATATCTATGTCCTTAGATTTTATGGCTTTCGTTAAAAAGTAAACAGCCCACCCGCCTATTAAAACGAAATCAATCTCTTTCCTAAGCTCCTGCAATACTTTGAAGCTCCTATCTATTGCTATCTCGTTCCAGAATTCCATCTATAATCTCCTCCGTTTCCTTCAGAAAATCCTTAGCATACCACGATCCCAGGTTCCAAAGGTCCACAAAGATTTGAGCAATTGTAGCAATCCTGAATTTCATAAGATGCTCGTCGAGATTTAAAACCAGCAGGTTAGGTTTCACCAGACTGTTTTCTTTCCCGAATCTCCTTTCAAAATCACGCCTTAAGCCATAGACAACAACCTCGCCATAGTCCGAGGGAACTCTTTTGAACCTGAACTTGAACGCCGAGTATGCGGTGAAAACAGAGTCCGCAGGAACCTCGCTTTCGATTTTTTCCACAGGCTCATCTAAGTAAGTTTTGTAAACAACGTCTTTTTCCAGCCTTCTTATCGAAGCCCAGTATAGCAAAACCTTTTTCGGATCCAACATGCTGAAGCCAAACCTCTTCTTCTCTATCGCGTTCATCTGTTCTAACGGCTTTAGTGCGTAATTTACAGTGCTCAAGGACAATTTACAGGCCTTGCTGAGCTCGAGCTGTTTGAAAAATCTGACCTTTTCCTCAAGTACACCATGCAGGATTTCCCTGTATACGCGCTCCTTCTTCATGTTTCTATTTCAAAAAAGAATCCTTATAAAGGTTTCGAAAAATATCGAAAATGGTGCGTTTTTCTATCAAAACTTTAGACAACACATCTGATTCGGTAGCGCGCGCTTGAAAACCTCCTCATATTAATATACGAGAACCGTTGTATCTCTTCCAAATTTTCTCCTTAGCTCACTGAATGCATAATAAATTTATCCTGCTCCTTAAATTTCCAGCTCTTTATCAGTGAGGACAACGATTTCGATTCTCTTATTAAAATCCCCTTGCTAAGGAGCCAAATAGCCAGCGGCTAAAACCTCCTCACTCCCTAAATCCTCCAAAATCCTTTTTATTTCGCTTAATATCTTTTCTCTCGTCTCCAAAACCTCTCAATGAATTCCTCTTTTTTTCTAAGCAATTGCGCAGCAACCTCCTAGCGCGCATTAGTGTTACTTTTTTTAGAAAATGTAACATTTATATATTCTGCGTTTGCGGAAATGCCCGATGTACAATTGTGGTTAGTAGTCTCTTGGTTGGCCGCAATTGCAGTTACAATCGCATACATTGCATTGAAGAACTCAAAGGCCTACCATCTGGACTGGCTGTGTCTGATGCTCTGGGGTCTGGCGATAATGACTCTGGTCGACCGCTCCATAGGTTTTGTTGTCGAGGGAGGGGAGTTCATTGAGGTCACTACTGAAGGGTATGTACAGAACGGGACCCTGTTGGGCGTAATGATGCTGATGCCGATTTTCTTTGCTTGGGGGGCGATGGTTGTGATTTTCAAGGCAAAGCGAAGTTCAAAAGGCTTAGAGGCGAGGTGAGGAACTTGGCGTGCTTTTTGGTGCCCATGGCTGTTGCTATCATGACTACGCTCTTCAGAAAAAGGTTTCCAGAGGAGCTCAGAGTGAACGTCTTGAACCTGATGCTCTGGGGAGGAGTACTAGGTTTAGCCCTTGAACATGTGGCTCATGGAGAGGTGGTCCCCTACCCGCCTTTTCTCACAGCAGGAGTTGAAGAGGTTCTCCCCGAGATGTTGACCGTCGGGGTTCCGATGACAACGGTCGTGTCTGGGGTTTGGGTTATGGCCTTGGCTTCTCAGAGGATCCGGGCGGAGGTCTCTAGGATAAGCCGTCTAGGGGCTGTTGACGTGTCACGATCTAAGAGAAACAGTTAATTTTTCAAAAACTCTTTCGAAATAAACATCTAAAGTATTAATAGTCATCAGCAAATCGTTAGTTTGGCTTTCTTCGCGCGCGCTTTGAAATAGACCTGTTCAACGAGGACCCCTTGGTTGTGGGAGAGGTGACGACATACCCAGATGCTGTCGAGAGGGCCGAGGGAGAGGTCAACAAGTTGCTTCGAGACGAAAAGGTCGTGGAGGAGGAGTTCGGAAAGAGGGCCGAAATGAAAATTCTATCCGTTGCAAACGCGCCTCCGGAGGTGGCAGGAGAACTGGAGAAATTGGCAGAGGCGAATGGGATATTCCCTGTGCTCGGAAAGGAACTGGTTCAAGAGGCGTGAACTGCCAACATCCGAACGATTCCCTCCGGTGAAGCCGAAGCGCGCAAAATAGGAGACCTAGCTAAAGAAACCGTTGGGAAAGTAAGGGCATCGCTCTACTGCAGGAAGCACGGAAACAACCTTGAGAGGAATAGAAAAGGATTGGAAATGGAGGAAAGGTCTCTCGAAGGCCCTTTTGAAAGGCTGTTGATAGAGGTCCCAAAGGGATTTTGAAGGTTTCCTCAAAGTCGTTGGGGAAAAGCTGAAGGAAATAGCACAATTACCATCGGTCTACGAACATTACGAGTTGCGCGCGAGAGAGCAGATGTGAGCTGCGATAAAGCCAAGTGTTACAGGTCGAGTGAAGAAGGCGAGGCGGAAGCACTACGTAAGTTTAAAGAAATTTTACAAAAATGATAAAATCAAGCGCGCGCTAAGCTAAGGCTAAAGATATCGATGGAGGGCAAACCCGTAATCATGAGAAGCAACGAGTTACACGGCAGGCTGATATCGCACTCGGCATCGGAAGCCCAAGACTACGAGATATCAAAGACAAGAGCGCGCCAAAGCCTCCAAGACGTGTGCTAAAGAGATGTGCTCGCTTCGGTTTCAGGCCCAGAGCAAACAGCCGAAGTCACGGCGCGCGTGGGATAAAAATGGAGTTTGGGAGTTAGGGATCTGCTAAGAGGGGGCATCGTTTTCTGAACGGTTTGAAACATAGAAGGAGAACATTTCAGACCGCTTCGATGGTGTTTCGAATGCTTAGGGTTACGGCTGGCTTGAGCGACTTTTAACTTCGATGCTGAGTTCAAAACCGTTCGTAGCTCGCGCGTTTCCACTGGATTTTTAAAGGTTCCTAATAGTTTAGAATATGCAGTTATTACAAAACCATATATACCCAAGAAAATAAATTAGTAGCAGCAAGAGGTTGAAAGAAATGGATAGGAGAGGTATAAGCCCGGTAATAGCGACAGTGATCATTGTGGCCGTTACAATTGCCGTCAGCATCGCAGTGGCATACTGGATGGGTGGGTTAGCTTCTTTCTTCACGAGGTTCGAGAAGATAGAGATAGGCAGCGCGTACGCAAGTTTAAATGCCACCAACTTCTTCGTAATAAAGCTCAGCTCGATAAAGAACACTGGCTCGGCAGATGCCACGATTACAAGCGTATTAGTGAATGGAAAGTTGACGTCTGACTATACATCACCAACAACTATAACTGTTAAATATAGTACAACTGGTAGCTCTGAATCTGACTTCCCAACCACAGGAATACCCCTTACTTCAGGCTCATCTATATCTTATATAAAGCTCACGGTTGCTTCTGGTACTGCTCCCTTCACCTCCGGCACAACGCTTTCAGTAACGCTCCACACGGCGTCGGGCAAGGACTACCCGGTGAACGTCGCGCTCCCTTAGGCGGCTGACCGGAAAACAAAACCTTTTTTATTTTTTATTTTTTTTATAAATTCCATCACCGCGCTTATTAGCCTGGTTTATAAAACGGCGGGCCTGAGCATGGCGTTTTTGCCGCTTACGAACTTGTTGCGATTTTCAACCCTGGCGAACTTGTTTTCCCTGGCCTCAAGAGTTACGTTTTCAAGTCTCTGAAAAATCAGTGCGTAGCGCGCGCATGCTGCTAAATTCTATTATCAGGGAGCTTAAGAAGGTTTCTGAGATTCAAGAAGTAGAATCTTGAGGTCTGTTGATGAGCTTACAATCGTGATTGTAAGAATCAGGAATTTACAATATATAAACGTTGCTAAAGGCTTGTAGAAGCATGCAGTGCTTGTAAGGGCTCTGTCCTTAACTTATGTAACAATCAGAAAGATTTTTAAAGTTTGTTACATGAATAACTATCATGAGAATTGTGACGAAGTTCATATTATCGAAGTTTGGAGGTGGCGTTGTTACTCGAGGAGAGGTGAGAAAAATCTGTAAGAGGTTCCAGGTGAACCATGTCAATACGATCAATTTTATGATATCCTACGGGTATTTCATCAGGATCCTGAGGGGTCTATTCTATGTGAAGACCCTCGAAGAGTTCAAGTTTAAGAAATCCGTGGACCCTTACAGGGTTATTTCTCTGGGGTTGAACAGGCTCGGGCTTAACTGGTACTTCGGGCTCTACACCGCGCTCAGGCTTAATGGCCTTACGCATGAGTTCTTTAGAACGATCTTCGTGGTGAATGATGAGGTCTATCGGCCTAAGGAAATAGAGATAGCCGGTGAGAAGGTAAAGTTTCTCAAGCTTAAGGGCAAGCTTCTTAGCCTAGGGGTGGTAGATAGAGACGGAATTAGGTTCTCCGATGCGGAGAAAACTCTTCTAGATTTCGCTTACGTTTTTAGATACCATAGTTTACCGGAAGAGAGGATAATTTCAACAATACGCGACTACGCGAGGAACTTGGATAGAAGGAAAATCAAAGCTTATCTGAGACTGTATCCGAAGAGCGTTGAGAAGGTTGTCAGGAATGCCCAGCTTATCTGAGTTTGTTTCATTCATAGTTGAAAAATCGGGCGTCAAGGATGTAAGCCTAATAGAATCAGATATAACACTGCATAGGATGCTCAAAGGTTTTTGCTCCTCACCTGTCTTCAACAAATACCTTTTCAAGGGAGGCAGCTGTTTGACCAAATGCTACTTCGGTTACTACAGGTTTAGCGTTGACCTAGACTTTACTTGGAGAGAGCAAGAAGTATGGGCCAGTTTAGGGGAGAAAGAGCTGAGGAGAACGCTGTTGGCCGAGATAAGGATTTTCGCCTCTTTTTTGAAAACGGTTTCAGAGGAGCTTGGCCTCAGGTTTGAAGCCGAGCTTGAAAACAGAAATTTCATCGAGTTTGGTGGTGGAGGTAGAATGGTGACGTTCAAGCTCTGGAAGAACTCGGAGCTGGTAAAGATCCAAGTGAACTTCATAGAGAAATTGCTTTTCCCGCTAAAGAAAGTTACCGTAAAAACCTTGCTGGATAAGGCTAAATTATCGAGGGACGAGAAAGCATATTTCAAAGAATTCCTGGATTTCTATAAGCCTCTTCAAATAATGGCTTACGATGAAAGAGAAATCCTATGTGAAAAAGTAAGAGCTATACTAACTAGGAGAGCTCAGAAGCTCAGAGATTTCTACGATTTATTCATGCTCTCAAAACACGGTTACAAAATAGGAGACTTAGCTAAAGAAATCATTGAGAAAGTAAGGGCATCGCTCTACTACAGGAAGTACAGAAACAACCTTGAGAGGAATAGAAAAGGATTGGAAATAGAGGAAAGGTTTCTCGAAGACCCTTTTGAAAGAAGGCTGTTGATAGAGATTCCTCAAAGTGATTTTGAAGGTTTCCTCAAAGTTGTTGGAGAAAAGCTAAAGGAAATAGCAAACAATGTTTGAAGCATTTTCCTACTGATATCTACATTATTAGGATTTCGGCATAGCGCACGCTGAAAACTGTCTTCTCTCGGAGATGGTCGAGGGGAACATCGAGGACGTGAAAAAGCTTGTGGAGAAGCTAAGGCAACTGTTAAAATGATGTCGCGCGCGCCGCGTCCTCCCATTAGTGCTGGCGGTTGTTTTTGGCGGTACCGATTAACCCTGTTGCAATGACGCCTAGGCGAACAGCTCCGGAAATTCGCCCTTGAGGAACTCCATCCTCTCGGGCGGGAATGGCCTGAGCCTAGTTCTCCTGTCCACGACGACCTCGCCGCCGCCCTCGAACTTGACCACGTCGGCAAGCGGCTTGCCCTTCGCGCCCTCGTCCAGATATGGTCTGCCGCTGAACCTCAGAGCATAGCCGTCCAGGTTGTAGAACCTGAAGTACTCAGACAGATCAGGCCTCCTTCGCATCTGTCCCTGCTCGTATTCTTTGAGGGCCCTGAGGTAGCTCCCTATGCTCCCCTTCATCTCCCTGACCACCACCTTCCTGTACTCCTCCTCGAGCTCAGGTATGCCGAGAGGCCAGGCGCAGAGGTGGCGCGACCACCAGGCGCGCATCCTCGGCCTGTGCGTGCTCTCGTAGCAGTGTTTCCTCTCCTCCGAGGAGAGCCAGGCCCTGAACTCCCTCCTGTACTCCGCCAGGGCCCTCGCCCTTTTCATCGTTGCCTCGACGACATCGTCCTCGTTCATGTCGGAGGTCTTGAAGCTGAGCTGCAGGCCGAAGTGTATTATGGAAGGATGCTCGAGGTCGTCCCACACCAGCTCCGAGCTGTCGATGTTATATTTTTTCAAAGAATCGTTTAGGATCCTGAAGAAGACCTCGAGGTCCTTCATTGCGGCCGGTATGAACCTCGCAGCCTTCATCCTGTTCTCCCTTGAGCTGAGCATTACGCCCGAACGCACCATCCAAAAGTGATAGTGCTTGTAGACTAGGAAGTTGAAGCTGAACTCCCGCATCAAATAAACTACGACATGGTCGTCGTAAACGCCTACGCTGTCTATGTATATCGGATTTTTGTCGGTCCAGTCCTTGTCCCAGTCTATCTCAAAGTGCGCATAGTGGTCGTATAGGTCCCAGCTCCTCAGCATCGCCGGCAGTTTCTCCTCGTCATAGACTCTGCCCATGCCCACCAAGGTTGGCTCCTGCTTCCCCCACTCGAATGCGCAACCGCTGTCCTCTTCGAGTAGCTGTTTTAACCTCTGGGCTATCCTCCTTAACCTACCTTCAGCCTCTGGCAACCTCTCCCCCTACCCAATCTACAGTCGCCTTATCATATTTAACCTCAAACCCATCCGGAGTTACCCTTACGACCGCTAAAAAGCCCTCCTTAGTGGACCCTTCGAGGTCGAGTGATATCAGTTTTGATTCGCTGAACATTCTCTTAACCTCCACTATCCTTTCATGGAGGCTGTTGAGAGCCTCCTTACTCTTGGTTTCGAAGATCTCGTCCATGCTCCTCCCCGTCCAGTCGGACTTGACCTCGCAGACCCACCTGAACCTCACCATGGTTTTGCCTTCCTTCTCGAACTTCTCGGCGGCGAAGACGTCGAAGTAGTACTCGCCCAGGTTCCGGCCCCTGAAGTCGACGACCAAGCCGGCGCCCTCTGGTATGCCAAAGTCGGCCCTCAGCCTGTCGCCTATCGCCCTCTCGAGTAAAACGCTAGCGGCGCCTCCCTTCTCGTGGTCGTCCAGGTAAACCAGCATCTCGTCGAAGAAGTAGCCGTACATGTCGCTGTCTTCAGGAAGCGCCCTCCACGCGTTACCACCGCCCTCGTATTCGAACCCAAGCCTGCCCATCCAGAGGTTCAGGTACCTGCCGAGGTCGAAGACGTCCAGCCTCGGGTTCCTGAGCAGCACGTAGTCGCCCGTGCTGGCTACGTCTTTGCTCACGTAGGCCGTGATCCTGTCGTCCCCGCCCAGCGGCAAGTCCTCGTAGTCGCACCCGGATGGTCCGGCGACGAGGTACCTGAAGGTGCGCCTGTCCTCGGCGAGCGCCCCCCAGTCTATCCTGCCTTCCTCGCTAACGTAGCCCGTGTCCCAGAAAGCCCTCTTGAACCACTCCGTGAGGTAAATCCTGTTGTCGGCCTTGACCTTAACCGGTATAGCGACGTCGAGCCCGTTGCCCTCCTCCAGGAAGACGAGGTAGTCGCCCTCCCCCAGGCCAAGGTAATCCGCCACCTCGAGAGGTATGTTGACGAGGTGCGTCCTCGTCCCCTCGCCGGGCCACACTGGTATAAGGAACCTCTCCCCGTCCTTCATCGCCAGAAGATACCTGGCCTCGAGCGGCGCGTTCGCCCTCAGGTTCTCGCCGTACTTATGCATGGGCGACACGACCGAGCCCTCGAGGCCCAGGGCCGCCTTCCACGCGTAGAGCAAGCTCACTTCCTTCCCCGCCTCGACCTCGTTCACCTGCGCCTCGAACCTGTTCAGCCTCTCGAGAGCCTCGGCCGTGCCCTCCCTGCTCCCAACCTCACTGAGAATGCCCCTCAGCACGTCGAGGACCAGGTGCAGCTCGTTGCCCTCGAACTTCTCCCTGCTAGAAGCCTCTATGCCCATGACGGACTCGAGTATGCTAACCCTGGCGTTGGCCTCGTCTGTGAGGCGCCTCGCGTCGCACGCGAGCCCGAGGGCGTCGGAGGTGAAGCTCAGCGCCTCCGCCTCACCGGACCACACGCCTTCCCTCAGCAACTCGACCACCCTAGAGCTCCTATCGGGCTCCAGCTCCAGCGCCATGCCGAGCGCCTTCAAGAGGTTGTCGAAGCTGCCCTCGTGGCCCTCGAGCAATACATCCCACGCTGAATATATCCAGCCTGATTCCCCCCGGCCGAGCAGCTCCACGCCCGACCTGAGCGGATTGGAGGTGGCGTAGCGTCCCGGCAGGCCGTCGAGCCAGGCTATAAGCTTGTGCGCGAGCTCCGGGCTCTTTTGCCTGGCGAGCTTCAAGCTGTAGAGCAGGTCCGTGCAGCCTTCCTCCCCTATCCCCTCGCCGCCCACGTAGCTCAGGTAACGCGCGATGACGTCGAGGAGCCTCATCGTCGACTCCTCCTCAAGTCCGAGGTCCGCCGCCTCGGCGCCGACAGCCCCAACGTCCGCCAGCTTCGAGGCCTCGCCCTTCCAGGAGTCGGCGAGCTCCTTTATGTCGTCGTCGACATCCCTCCACACGAGCAGGAAGCCGAGGTTTGAGAGCTTGCCCAGGAGCCCCTTGAGGGCGAATATCGCGTCCCATATCGGGGGCGTTATGTACGAGGCGGCGCCCCGCTTCACGTACTCCAAGAAGGACTCGAAGCTCAGCCCCTCTAGTTTGGAGTTCGCGCTCGCCAGGCCCCTTATCACCGCTATGGTTCCGACGGTGACGGCGAGCCTAAGCCCCTCTCCCGTGAGCCTGCCCACCGACTCGCCCCTCTGCTCCGCGCTCGCCTCGACGATGCCCAGGGCGCAGAGAAGGTCGGTGAAGTTGAAGCCAAGCGACAATACGTCCTCGAACACTATGTCGACGCCTATCCTGTTGACGTAAGCTTCTATCCACGACGCCTTCTCCTCCGCCGCAGAAGCTAGCGATATCAGGTTGTTTGCCCTGTAGACCCTGCTCTGGTTGCGGAGCGCACCACTAACCGTCTCGTAGGCAGGCCTGAGCTCGGAGATGTACGCCTGAAGCTTCGGGGCCATCCTCATGGCCTGAAGGAGGCCCGCGATCACGATCGGGGTGCTCGCCACTACGTAGGCGGCGAGCGCATGACCAGGGCCTATCAACATGAGCGCAGCTATGACAGCGCCCTGGACAACGAGCCCCATCGCAATCCCAGGCAGCGATGAGCTGAAGCCCCTCCAGAAGCCCCTCCAGAAATCCGACCAGAACCTCGACACCTCGGCGCTCATGTCGACCTCTACCGCAGAAACCACAGCACCGCCCTTCAGCAGCTCCACTCGCAGGACGCCCACGTTTGACTCGAACTGCACGACGCTGAACGGGTTCACGGAGAGGCCGCCCACAAGGAGCTCCTGGACCTCGACGACATTGCCTCCTGCCGAGATGTAGACGCCCTGCTCTGCCAGAGGCCTCACAACCCTTATCCTGTAGCTTACGTTCTGGCTCGCGTAGTTCCTGAGGGCGAGGCCCTTTACCAAATCGCCGGAGTAGCGCTTCAGGGGGTAGTACACGAGCTTCACCGACGCGCCCGCGCCCGCATCGTACCTGGTCCTGTTGAAGTCCCAGCGGGATTCGTGGGCGTCTTCGATGTAGCTCCTGCCCGAGCGCGGCCACCCTTGCTCCTGCAGCGCACTGTAGTACGTTTCGTTTATCCAGAAAGGCGCCCTTGAGATAACCTCGGAGAGCAGCTCGACCTCGTAGCCCTCCGGGACCTGCGAGGGGTCTATGGCTCCGCAGCCTCCGAGGCCGAGGAGCTCCCTGGCCCTGCTTTCCTCGGCTGTGACGTTCAGCTCTACGTACGGCGATATGCTGAGAACCAAGTACTTAAGCGGGACCGTGGGCCTGCTGTACCACTTTGGAAGCCCCATGTGGCCCAGAGCTTGGAGGGTGAGCTCCCTCTCCCCGCTGGCGATATCCAGCTCGAAGCCGTCGGTTGAGATGGGCATGAACCTGGTGTTGACCTCGAGCTCGACGCCCCTGTCCGCCCTCGCCTGCAGCACCGGACCCGTGAAGCCATAGCCCCAGCTGATCAGCTGCCCGGAGAAGTTGTACGAAAAGTATATCGAGCTCTCGGCCGAGAAGAGCCTCACGTGCGTGTAGCCCTCGTAGCCCGGAACGAAAACCCTCGTCGTCTCCTCGTGCTCTGGCACAATTGCCGTGTACTCCTCGAAGTGCTCGGGGACGACGTAGTTTGGCGAGACCACGGTCAGGTACGCCTCCGAGACGTAGAGGTTCCCCCCGCTGTCGTAGTAGCTGGCCCTCGCCCTGACGCCGGCTGTTGCCGACCTCAGGTGCACGGTGAAGCCCTTGGACCACGATTCGCCCTGTTGCAAGGTGCCGATTTTAGCGCTCTGGGCGTCTATCTGCCCGGCAAGCGAGAGCGTGATGTTGTGGGCGGCTCCTCCGCCGACGTTCTCGACCTCGACTTCCAGCGCCGCGTGCTTCAGCGGAGTCGACGAGCAGGTTAAGGAGATGGAGATCATTGGCGACTCCGGGGCGCTAACCGTAACCGCGTACGTCCTGTGCTTCTCCTCGTATGGGTTCATGGGCTCGATGCAGAATGCCGCGTTGCCGTCTATCGCGAGAGTGATGTTGTAGGTGCCAGGCTCCAGGGCCTCGAGCCGAAAGGTACCTGAGGTTTGGTCGTTGTCGAGGTTGGCCACCAGGCCGTCGAGGGGTCTGAAGGCCTCGCAGCCGTTGAGCGTAATGGTGCAACTCAGCGGTTCGTCCGCCGGGTCGATGTTCACGGCTTCAGCCCTGTAATCTATCGTCAGTACCTCGCCGACGGAAAGGGCCGTCGAGGAGGCCTGCGTCTCTATGAACCAGCCGTGGGCGATGGCCGGGTCGTACGCCGGGAAAAGCACCCTTACCCTCTTCTCCTGCGCCGGCACGAGCGTCCTCACCTCCTCGTAGTGGCCGGGCACGGCGACGAGAACGTGGGATAGTTCCGGCATCAGCATGCCCCACTCGCTGGGCTTGAACGGGCCACCCTCCTCGCCCGCGAGGGAGTAGCCCGGGTAGGCGCCTACGCTCAGCCTTGTGACGACGCTGTAGTTGAGGTGGCTCTCGAGGTCCATGTAGGTCACCTCGTAGAAGCCCTCTGCCCTCTTGACGACGCGGTAGCTCCTGAACTCGGTCACGTTGTACACCTTGTGGAGCCTCTCGGCGCCTGTCGTGTTGTACTCCAGGAGGCGGAACGAACCGTTGCAGAGGAGCGGGAGCTCGACATCGACCTCCCCCGTCTTCATATCTCTGGTTATCCGCAACCGGCTGTAGTCGACGGTTACGTTTCTGCCGCCGACCTCAACCTCACGAGGCAGGAGCCCAGTGAGGTTCTCAGATATGGCCGCGACCTCCTCGCCCTCGCACCCGAGGCTCACGAGGGGCGCTATCGCAACCCAGAGCCTGTCCGCCTCCTCAGCGCTCATGCCCTCCGGTATGACGTAGCTTCGCTCCATCAGGGGGCCCTCGGGCGGCGTGCCCTCCTCGAGCTGCCCCTTTATGAACGCGAGCTCCCTGTCGACGTCCTCCGGCGATGCGGCGAGGAGGCCTTCGACCAGAACGCGGTTGGCGACGGCCACGTTCCACTCGTAGGAGAGAACCACCAGCACCAGGGCTATCGCGACAGCCCTTCTTTGGAGTCCCGGGTTACCTCGCAGCCCCCTTCCCCCTCCTGGCGCGCGACAGGAAGAAAGCCAGGACTAAAGCCACGGTCGCGAACGCTAGGGACAAAGCCCTCCAGTAGGCGACGTCCCGCGATAGCGCCCTGACCTCCTCCCCGTGGGCCTCGAGCTCCTCGGCCAGCCTGGAGTTCAACGCCCCCAGCTCTGACGTGAGGGAGTCGATGCGCCCCTCGAGGACCGAGATCTGAAGCCCGGCCTCGGAGAGCGAGGCGTTGAGCACGCGTATCCGGTCGCGCGCCTCCGCCAGCTGATGCGTCAAAGAGCTGTTGAGAACGCTCAGCTCGTAGGCTAGGTCCTTAGCACCGAGGTACCTTTCCCATATGTCGCCACCGACGGAGACCGTCACGCCCGCCGAGGCATCCTGCGAGCGCACGTTGACGGTGACGTTACCCGGCTCCCTGATCCTTACGGTCAGAAGGCCTCCCACCAGCTGCGCCTCGCACCGCGTCCACACGGTGCCGTGGTGCAAGGTCGCGTTCCAGCCCACAATCGGCTTCGTCGACCTGACCAAGAAGCCCAGCGCCGCGCCTTCGGCTGTCGCGTTCACGGAGAGGAACCTGACCTCGGCCTCCGAAGTCGAGGGCTCGCCTAAAACCCTGACCATGAGGTCCCTGGGCCTCTCGCTCCCCCTGTCCCAGGCCTTTACCAGCACACCCCGCTCCCCGTCGACGAGGAAGCTGTTCCCGCTTATCGGCTCGCTCTCGTCAGCGCCGACCCAGAGCTGCGGGCCGTCGACCGTAAGCATCGGGTATATGCACACGTAGAAGTCGCCCGCGAAGGTGTAGTTCGCAACCTCCACGGTGACCCAGTCGAGCGTAGCGTTCCTCATGAGCCTTGAGGCAACTACCGGCATGCGGCAGATGAGCTCGAAGCCCTCGTCCCTGAGCTCGACGTTGAAGGTCAGTGGCGCCCTGCGCTCTACGAGCAGGCCGTAGAACCTGACCGCCGTCACTCGCCACGGCAAAGAGGGAGGCGTGAACCTGACGGCCGCGCCGTGCGGGTAGAAGTCGCTCCAGAGGAAGTCCGAGCCGCCGTCGTCGTAGTGGAGCTCCAGCGGTTGGGCGGTGCAGGTGTTCGAATTTAAGAGGAGGGCAAGGGAGAGGGCCAGAACGATGGGGTAAGCTCTCAACTTCCAGAGCAGCTGGGGCCCGACGGCTTATAACGTTTTCCGTTCCTTTGCGTCTTTGGGCGCGCGCTAAGCCGACATCGTTCGGGTCGAAAGGGTTCACCTTGAGGTTCCTCTCAGTTCCATAATACTCTGTCTTATTATGCAGTTCCGGGGTTATGTTCCTCCACCCTCAACATCCAGTACAAGCAGCTTCAAGCAAGCGTTCTCCGCGCGCTACACTCCCAAAGCTCATTATGAATTTTCAACATGAAAGCATCGGACATTTGTGCTGAGAAAACCTTCCTTCCCGTAACCTTGAGAAAATCGCGTTTGGTATGGAAAAGGATTTACGCGCGCGCCAGTCTTTTCCGGGCGAAAACTATTTAAGTAAGAAAGTAAGAATTTAGGTTGGTAACCATGGTTAGGGAGAAGGCCGATGTTACTGTGGTGAGCAGCAAGGGTCAGGTTGTCATACCTAAAGAAATAAGGAGAAGGCTTGGAATAACACCTAAGACCAAGATGCTGGTATATGGTTACAGGGATGCCGTGATAATGAAGAAGATCGAAGTACCTGGTGTTGAGAAGAAGCTGAGGGAAATGTACAGGAGGATAGGTAAGAGGATAGCGAAGTACGGCGAGCTGACTCAGGAAGAAATAGAGGAGGAAATACAGAAATACAGGAGGACTAAACGCTCCTAGCTTCTTAGATGCTCAGAGTTGTTTTCGACGTGAACGTGCTCGTGTCAAGCCTGATCACAAGAGGGAAACCAAGGGAGCTCTGGTTTAAGGCTAGGAGAAATAATTTCAGGCTAATACTTTCAAAAGAAATTGTCTCAGAGTTTGCTAAAGTTATAAGCCGTGGAAAATTCTCCAAATACATTGGTAAGGAAGACGTGAAGGTTTTCCTTCAAGCCATTTATGAAACAGCATTATTCGTGAAGATCAAGTCGAGGTTTAAAATCGTGAAAGAAGACCCTGAGGATGACATGGTACTAAGAACAGCATACGACTCCAAAGCGGACTACATAGTCTCGGGAGACAAGCATCTGTTATCATTACGAGAATTCAAAGGAATAAGAATAGTGAGTGTTAACGAGATGCTAAAAATACTTGAAGGAAGATAGCGCGCGCTCACATAATAGCTAGGAGGGTCTACGAGCTTTACGGTGAGTGGGTTAACGAGGAGCTCAGGAAGAGGAGGGCTAAATGTTTACTCGTATGCGATAAGAAGGTTTTAGCATCGTCCGGGGACAGGTATGGGTTCTCCTTGAGATACATAGCTGAAATGGAAGACAGGTTGGGAAAACCATGCTTCCTCCTGACCGGAGAAACCTTCATCGAAGAAGGGGCCAGATGGTCAAGGCTGGATGGTGAGGACTATTACCCTACGGTTGAAGTGTATCTTGGAAACATAAGGTGGGTCGATGAAGAGGTTTTCGACAAGGGCATAAGAGTCAGGAGCGATTTCGATACAGGCAATCCGGAGTATGCGGTTTTCGACGAGGCCGCTTGTAGAACTGTGGCAGGAGGGGCAGAAGGAATAGGCTATGCATCAGCATGAGTTGGGCTGGAACATCTGTCGTCAACCTGTGTTCACTAGTCTTGACCGTTGGTGTTTGGGCTGTTATTTCCAGAGCCTCCATCTCGGGCTTTGTCACAGGTCTGATATACTTGCGCGCGCTCAATATGTAGCGTGCGCTAGTGGAGAAAATATATAAGAAACGTGAAGGAATTACAATATTGAGCGAATGTGTTTGATAGGACGCAGTATGTTGTAGAGAGGAAGTTGTTAACGGTGCTAACGTTAGGGGAGACCTATGGCGTCAAGGATGTGAACGGGAACCTGTTGGGCTACATTAAAAGGAAAGGGAAATTTTGGTTTTTTGAGGGAATGGACGGAACCCGCCAAGGTGAAATCCGCGCGCGCTTGGCTCGTCCATACGAGGTTTACGATGCTCAAAATCAGCTTCGAGCTACTGTAGTATGGGCTGGAGGGCTGGGGCTCCGAAGTAGTAAGTGGCAGATGAAAGATCCTCAGGGCCAGCAATTGGCCATAGCCGAGAGTGACTTTTTGGGACGTAATCATCGCATCCTAGCGCCAGACGGAAGCACCATAGCCCAGATACATAAGAAATGGGCATCCACGCGTTGGCAATCCTACCGCATCAATATTTCACGCCAAGGTTTCGATCCCTTCTTGATCTTGAGTTACGTTGTAGTCGATATTGCACAACAAGTGGACGTGTCTTATGTGTCCGTATATTGAGCTTGGACTTTGACGACGCTATGATTCATTCTGTTATAGCGCGCGCGTGAAGAAGGGTCTTTCCATTCTCATCTTTAACATTAAGGTCAACGCCCTCCTTCAAGAGTTTTCTCACTTTTTCAATGTTCCCTTTTCTAGCTGCCTCAATTAATCCTTCATCTAAGCCCATAATGCGAAGTATCTTTTTCATGCGTTCTATAAAAGTTTTTCAGCGCACATGCTAAAGGACTGGAACACGCAGTATTCAATAGGGAAAGGGCAGGTAGGCCTCATCTTCATACCAGAAGAAGTAAAACTCCCTCCCATCCTCCAACATGATTCTCCCATTCACAGCGTCGTCCGGCAGTAGTGAATCAACACTTCCGCTCACAACCCCCTCTCCTCTAACCCTCTCCAACAAGGCTTCTCCCTTGAAGGGAACTTTCCTCCCGTCCTCCAGCCTAGCTATGCCAACAAGCCTTCCGTCGAGGAGGAAGTAGACAGGCCTCTCCACTCCAACTATTCTTCTGCTCCCGATGCTCTCAACAAGGTTATTTCCGTTAAGCAACAGCTCTCTTCCATCCTCAAGTCTTACAAGCGATACAGGATTGCCGTTTGGCAGTGCAAAGAGCATTTTGCTTCTCATGATCTTCCTATTTCCCGCTTCCTCAATCAACGCATCCCCTACAAAGGGAACCCTTCTACCGTCCCCTAGGGCAACGTCTCCGGCTAAAACGTCGCCAGGGAGGACCACGCGAAGACTTGGACTCATGACCTTCTTTTCTCCTATTCTATCTATCAGGATATCGTCCTTGAATAAGTATACCTCATAGTCCTCGACTTCAACTGTCCCAGCTAAGGATCCGTCGGATAGTATGTAGAGCTCAGGTGTCACGTTTAAGTTTAAGAGCCTCTTTCCCTGAACAGTCTCGATTAGGGTATCGTCCTTGAGGATTGCATGCCTACCGCCCTCCAGCTTAACCTCCATCACCAAGCGGCCATCTAGCGGGGGAGAATCCAGAGAATCGGAAGATACACTCATAATCCTCCTCCCGCAAACTTCGTCCAACAGGGTGTCGCCCTTAAACGGCACGTATCTTTTATCCTTCAGTAACGCTGTACCCACGAGCGTACCGTCGCTCCAGACACCATAAATATAGGTACTTTCAACCTCCCTTTTCCCGATCCTCCTTATGAGCGAATTCTCCTTAAATGCGCACCATATCCCCTCATCCGACTTGCCGTAGAAGGGTCTGGTCTCCAGATTCCCGGCGATGAGGACAGAGGGGAGAACAAAGAAGTCGTATACCTCCCTGATTCTCATCCCCTCGATGCTCTCCATTACTGTATCCGCCTTGACTAGGACCTGCCCAGTATCTTCCACTTCTATTGCACCCGCGAGGCTACTGTCGGGCATCGGCTCAAGATGTGAACATTCCTCAATCTTCAACCCCTTTATCTCCTCGATCAGATTTTCCCCCTTGAAGGGAACATAGTTGGACCTATACCTCTTCGTTTCCAACCTGACTATTCCAGCCACGGTATCGGGGAGAGTGAAGGAGCGGTATACGTTGATAATTTTCCTATTTTCCATACTCCTGTTCATCCTTTTAACGAGGCTGAAAATCTCTCCGGACCTGAACTCCCTGAAAACCACCCTTATGCCCCTCCCGATCTTAACGAACCTACTCCCCGCCATCCCAATTATTTTCGGGAACTCTGTATATAAGCATTGAGAAACAGTGGCATGCGCTAATCAGTTTTAACAATAAGGGGATAGTGAAAAATACAAAAGTTAGAAAAGGGAACTAAAACCTTACTCCTCGTCAGGATCAAGCGCCCAGTCAAGATCGGTTTTGACCTGGCCTAAGGCTTTCTCAAGCATGATGCGTTGCTCTATCGATGCGACTAGCTTACGAGTAAACACTACAGCATCAGGATTGATTGAGACTGAGTCGACTCCTGCTCCGGCAAACGCGGATTGGTGAAATTTTGTGGTTAAATTGATTCGGTTTTGAACCAGAATCTCACGTTCGGATATTTCCTATGGAGCTCAAGCGCTTTCAGGAAGAAATTTCCCCATGCCCTGAAGTAGTTGTTCTCCAGTTCCATGTGTTTCCTTATCCTTTCTTCAAACGGTATTTTTTTCCACCAATCTCCAGTATGAGCAGCTGCCCTCTTAAGCAACATTTTATAATCGCTTTTATTCTCAATCCTCACTAGAATTTTATCGGATTTCGCTAGTAGCGTTGCCTCATCCTGAACCTCCTTTAGGTCTAGTACTTCGCAGGGCCAGACTGCTCCCCTCCCGCCCTCAGCATGCTCCTCTATCCTCACGTCGACCTTGCTAGCAAGCTCGTTGTATACTTCTCTCATGAGTCTCGAATGCCACTTGGAAACTTTCCCCTCAGGATCCAGATAATCAAACCCATAGGAGCCCCCCTCTTTGAAGGCCCATGCTATTATCGTTGGAATGTACTTTAAGCCCTTATGGAGCATGAAAGGTATCCCGATTATTGCACAGATATCATTATATGTCTGAGACTCCAAGTCTTCAAGCTCCTTTCGGGCTTCGGGTGGAGCATCTTCTGGGACGATTATGTAAACGGATTCCTCGGTCATGGTATGTAACCTCCAGCCCACGTAAACAGCTTAACTACTTTCCTCGCTTCATCCGGGCTCATGTCCAGCAGTATTGATCCGTCGGGCAACTTCAATTTGCCAGTATCTAGAAAATCTTTAAGAGCAAGATATAAACCTTTCATGTCCTCCTGAGGGATCTCATTATTCTGGTCAACCTGGAAGATGAAATTAATCTCCTCGAAATTCGAATCTTTAATACAGGCTTCAATGTATTTGCCAGCCTGCTCAATCAAGTCTCTTACTTTCCTTGTATCATAAATCGTTTTAAACTCCAATATAGCTTTCCTCCCATTGGGCTTTACAGCAACAACATCAAAATAGCTTTTACCGCCCTCATACTCGTACTCTACCTTTTCAATCTTCCAACCGCCATATGTTTTTTCAAACTCATATTTAAGGAAGTTTGAGATGAACCAAGCATGCTTAGGGTGCTCTTTAAAACCCTCGAATCCCTCAGGGGGCTCCTCGGATAGGCTTATGATCTTCTCATAGCCATCTCCCCCGATGTAGGCGATATCTCCTAGATATTTAACATCGGGCAGTAATCTGAACCTGACCTCGCTCAGTGGAACCTCGCCTTCCTTTGTCTTAAGGAAAGGCTTGCAGATAACGGATTGAGTTTCCTCATCGTACCCGAACTTGTAAACAAGCTCCACGTCCCTAAATTTCGTCTTCATCCACATGGAAGGCTCGTTCCAGAAAGTGACTTCTGCGCGCAGGGTCTTGCTGTAGGATTCCTTGGTTATCGTTAAATCCATAGAGTAGGTCCTTTCCCCCTTAGCCACGTTCCCGCCCAAGTTGATTACAGCGTCTCCAATGTTCATTGACAGAATTTTATCCATTCTTAATATCAAGAAGCCAAGGGCCCTGGAGCCCTCTGGGAGGTCAGAGACCTTAAAGTCCATTGGGTTGGCCAGCCTAATCCCAACTTCGTCTCCATGCTTGTAGATCAACGCAACCCTAGCTTCATCGCTCTTCAGTTCATCTACTGCCCCGAAGATCTGCTTAAGAGCTTCTTCCAGACGAGCAGAGCTTCCTTGAATATCTATGATTTCCTCGTCCGTGCTGAACGTATTTAAAAAGTTCCAGTTAAATTCTTTCTCCCACACCAAGAATTTCGAAGTTTGCCCTCCTCCCTTCGAATACTTTGCATATATCAGCTTAGCTATCGCGCTTCCTTCTTTCCTCATCGTCTTTTGCGCAAATTCCTCAACAGTATATGGGTGTTCGCCTCCTCCCAACTCGATGCTGAAGCCGGGATCGCCATCCTTCCATTGAACATGAAAGACATGTGTTTTTCCGTCGAGGTCAACAATTTTTATCTCAAGGTATACGATGTTTACTCCTCCTCCCATGCCTACCTCAACCTTAGCTACTTTCTCACCACCTATTGCTAGGTAGGTATCTCCACCCTCTTCTACGAGGGAGAGACCGTATTTCTCATTCAACCATTCGCCGATCGCCTTTCCATATCTGCCGGTTGCATCTCTGACCTTAACGCATTCCAAGAAGTTCTCAGCATCGATATTTTTGAAGATGAGGATGTACTTTTCCTCGGCTCTTATCCCATTTAGGTAAATGGATTCTTGTGCAAGGTCTATACTCCTGAAGGCTTCATCCACCTTCCCCGAATCCTCGCTTATTGCCCAGATCCACTGATAACCCTGAGGAGCCCTGCCCCTTACGCTAAGGTGATTCTCGCCAGAGGTACTTACATCTGCGAGTACCTTAAAGCCCCCGTCAATAATAGTGTTTTCCCATATCTTAAGTATCTCAGCATTCTTCGAAACAGCCTCGACGAACGCATTCGCCACGCTTTTACCGTATTGCTTAAGCTTCGCGGTCTTGAAGTAGGTTTTTAATAGTTTAAGCCCATTTTCAAATTCGTCGCTTATGGCTTCAAGTTCCTTTCCTAGGTTGTTGAGTTCTTCG
>Ga0078972_1003686_pt1 | contig 44858 bp, 32 predicted proteins | sample YelNatPaOPGAMG01_FD_67568 | JGI IMG/M metagenome (GOLD analysis project Ga0078972, IMG submission 67568) | Hot spring thermophilic microbial communities from Obsidian Pool, Yellowstone National Park, USA - OP-RAMG-01 (SPADES assembly) (version 2) | ecosystem: Environmental > Aquatic > Thermal...
ATCCGGGTTGAAAAAATAGAAAGTTATGAAAATAATAAAATTCATCACTTGAAGACAGTGGGATTCTTCCATTTTTTGAATAGTTTTTTTCAATAAATTTCCAAGACTCTTCAAAAATCTGTTTTTGATCGGCAGGAACTACTAGTATATTATCGCCATCCTTAGGAGATGGAAGGTTAGAAATGTTTTGTTTGTTATTTTGTTTCATTAGATTATAATAAACAAATGCCTGCGGAAAATACCCATAATAAACTTTTTCAGGTTCATTTTTAATTCTATTTCTCAGTTCCTCCAAGTCCCACCCATAAACATCCTCCATCAAATTTATGAAGCCGAGTATGCCGATATCTATAAACCAGTTACCAGTAAAGTCAATCTGATGCTTGGTCTCCTCTTGGCCAACTGCACTCATTGATATGGAAATACAATCCCTCTACATAAAGATTTTCCATCCTCTTTTTTAGCATACCGCTTTTTTTGGGATTTTGAAAATAGTTTTAATTTAACACAGCATCCGCCATTTAGCGAAATATACTCCCAATCACCTTTATATACCCCCACCATCTCACGCTGTGCGATGAACATTGCTGAGGTTGTCGGGTTTGCACTGGCAACATTCGCAAGCATATTTGCAATAGTCGACCCGCTGGCAGTCATACCTTTCTTCGTTTCCCTCACGGAAGGTGACTCAAAGGAGGAGAAGAAAATCATCATCCTCCGTTCTGTGGTTGTTGCCTTCATCGTTCTCGTAATTTTTGCACTCGTGGGTGAGTACATCTTCCGCATCTTCGGCTTCACAATCCACGCATTCAAAATTGCAGGTGGCATTCTACTCTTCACCATCGGCTTTGAGATGCTCCAGGGTGAAAAATCAAAAACGAGAATTACAGAAAAGGACAAGGAAGAAGCTCTTGCCAGAGAAGAGGTTGGCATTGTGCCCCTCGGCATTCCATTACTTGCAGGCCCGGGTGCAATCACAACCGTCATGATTTATGTGTCGTATGCACAGCACACGGATTTTGCACCCCTTGGCTATGCAATCATCATTGGGAGCATTGGTATTGTGTGCATCTTTGCATACATTTTCCTGAGCGTCGCAGAGCGCATCTTTGCAAAGGCGGGACGCATGGGCATTCTCGCATTCTCGAGAATAATGGGTCTCATTCTTGCTGGCGTGGCAGTGCAGTTCATCATTGACGGTGTCCTCGGTGCCTGGCACATGTACTTCGTAAGCTGAAATGAAAAACATAAAAAGAGAAAATAGTTTTTACCTTCTCCGCCTGAACACAAACGCAAGCACCATGCTCAATTCACTCACTGGCAGAATTACTACAGCAAAATCGCCGATCTGAGGCAATGCTGCGCTGTTGTTTCCGTCCGTCGCCCGCACCGCAACACCGTCGAAACATTTATATATGTGTCTGCCTTTTGTCTGACAAATATGCGATGGATGGTGAACTAATGTCAGATGCAGGCGTGCTGGAAGGGAATAATTCGGTTGAAACATGGGACGAGGACGAGTTGATTGCCTGGATGGATGAAATTGAGGAATTACTTAAACAGATAAAAGAAATTTAGTCCTCAACATCCAGTGTCTTCTGCGACTTGCTCGGAACTTTCTTAGGTTTTTCCTTTTCTTTTTCGCTTTTTATGCTGTATATGTCCTTTATTATTGACTCGATGTGTGGACCTTCCCCACCGAATATGAATCTCACATCATCCGGGCTGAGCGCAAGCCGGCGCACCATGTCCCGCCTGAATGCGTCATTGTTTTTAAAAAGGTAGATGAAGTACGGGTAGATTTCCCGCTTTGCCTGTTCAATTGAGATATGGCAATACCGCCCGAGTTTATAGCAGATTGCGTACAGCCGTTCCCGCGCAGATTTTGAGTCCTTTGCGAGCATGAGAAATGAGGGAAAATTGAACTGCATAAATTTCGGCGGACTCTTTTTCGCACAGGAAACACCGCCAAGCATGAGGTCGATTGCATACCTCCACATTCCATAGTCATTTCTCCGTATCACCCTGCCAAAGAACACATCTGCCCTGGAAAGTGCGTCAAATGCCTCTGCAATCTCCTCTGCCCGCTGGTATGCTCTTGGTATATTCTCATCAATCCACAAAATCAATCTATCTGGAGATTCATCAACATTTCGCATGACTTCCTTGCTTGTCCTGATGTTTTTCTCCTTGAAAATCACAGACAGAAGTTCATACACATCGTTTTCTCTGTCACGGATGCCTGTGCTGAGTGTGACCTGCTCGGTCTGTCCGATGGACACTGCTTCGAGGTCATTTATGGCACTCCGCAAATCTCCCTCAGCGCGCTCCACAATTGTATCAAGTATTTCCTGAGACACCTTTATCTTCTCTGCATTTGCAATTTCTGTCAGTAACTTCTTTACTTCCCGTTTATCAACCCGCTTGAAGCGGATTATTTCGCACACATCCTTGAATCTGGTTTTTTTCGTGAGTTCGTAAAGGTCATTGACAATTAAGATAACTGGATTCCTTGTTGCGTATATCATCTTGAGAATAGCACCTGCGCCACCGCGGTCGCTGAGGTCCTTTTGTTCCGCATCACCGGGTTTTGGCTCTGCTTTCTCTTCCTGGCTTCCCGCACGCTCGTAGAGGTTATCTGCTTCATCAAGAATCAAAAGTTTTTTCTGGTTCGGATTTCCGAACAGGTCTCCGTAGATTGCAGCCCTGAGCATGACCTCCTCGATTTTTCTGGCATTCCTTGCATCCGACGCATTCAGTTCAATGGGAATCCACCCAAACTCCCGTGCAAGTGCATGCGCAGCGGTTGTCTTTCCCACACCTGGCTTACCTGCGAGAATTACTGCTTTTTTGACTGGCTTCCCCTTTTCCCATGCCTCCGCCCACAGCCGCAATGCCACTATCGCCTGCTTGTTTCCCCGTATTTCTGCAAGTGTTTTCGGTCTGTACTTTTCAACCCACATCTCGGGCATGCAATAGCAGGAAAGGCATCGTATTAAAAAAGTGTTTTGGTGGAGAAATGCATGCATGCTCAGAGAGCGTAACTATATATTGTTGTTCATATATGCATTCCGTCTCAGAAACTCTTATATAGTATGATAATCATGTGTATAATAATAAGAAAAATGCATATACGAGGTATTGTATGTTGGATTTTAAAAAAAGAGGAGACATAAGGGATGCCTACGGACTTGCATGCGAGAAATTGGTTGAAACATATTTTCCATGGTTACTTGATGTGCTGGATGCAGATGTTGTTGCTGCAGGAGAAATAAAAACCAGGGGAATTGCGATTTGCGGGTATGCATACCGTGCTGGCAAAGGCACACACTGCGTCATGAAAAACAATGACATGTGCTGGTTAAAGGGGTCGCAAAATGCACTGAAACATGTTCTCAGTGGTAAATGCCTCAAAACTGGCAGGGACACAATTTATTTCAGGGGCACTGAGAAACACAAATTCCCTGAGACATCTGCAGGGTATGTGATGGGTGCAAAACTGGGAACGCTAACTGTGTCCATTGGAAAACGCATGGGATGTAGGGAGATGGGAATCTTTGTATTCTGGAAAGAAAAGCCACCGCATGTGGATGAAAAATTCCAGATTTGCCTGGCACTCATGAAAGAAATGCTGGCAATGACAGAAACACGAGACGCAAAGGCACCACAGCACCTCTCAAGTGTTGTGTTTGGTGCGGTCACAGAACTTGTAGCAATTCAGGACGCAAAGCATCGGATTCTGTATGCAAATTCTACCGCAGGAGAATCTGTAAACAAGGAACCGCATGAACTGCTGGGGCATTATTGCTATGAAATATGGCATGGACGGAATGCACCATGCCCGTACTGTCCAGTTGTCATAGCTAAACAGACAAAGAAATTTGCAGATAATGTGATAAAGGGTGCAGACGGAAGAATGTGGTACATTCGGGCATTTCCAGTTCTGTCAGAGAGCGGTGAACTCATTGCAGTTGTTGAGATTACTGGCGAAATTACTGCAGAGATGCAACTCAGAGAGAAACTGGCGGAGCGTGAGGAAGAATACTGGCGATTCATTGATAATGCAGTTGCAGGTGTGTATCGTTCAAGGTTGAACGACGGTCTTGTTGTGATGGCAAACGATGCATTTGCAAAAATACTGGGTTACAGAAACAAGGAAGAAATTGTGGGCAAGTTCGTAGCCAGCGAACACTATGTATCTCCAGAGGAACGCCCTGAAATTGTGAAAATGGCAAAGGCGGGGAAATTGCCCGCATCAAGTGATGTGGCTCTTCGTGGTGCTGACGGAAAGGTGCACATTCTCAATCTGCACTCTCGTGTTGTAAAGATTGGAGGCGAGGGATTCTTTGAAGGTGTGGCAATCGATGTAACAAAAGAGCGGGAACTTGAGATGAGGATAGAGTTCATCAGTAAAATGAATGCACTGAGGGCGGACATATACCTCGCAGTTGCCTCATCCATAGACACATCAGCACTTTTCTCAGCATGCTGTGCTTCATTCGTCAGGAATTTGTATGCGCTGGCATGCATATACACCAAACATGGAAACACGCTGGAGATGCAAGCAGTGCTCCCTGCAGAGCACAAAATCAAGAAAATTTGCAGGGCACTCAGTGAAGCCCAGGAATCGCTCGTATGCAGTGTAATGAAGCACGGCAGAACTGAAGTTGTTATTGTTTCCGATGACTATCCAGATAAGAATATTGCTGATATTGCCACCTCAAAAAATATCCATGCACTCATTGCCCTGCCCGTGATTGACAGGGGCAGCATCCGTGGTGTTCTACTGCTGGGCAAGGCAGGAAAAACAGATGAATTTTCGCTGGAAGAAATTAGAACGCTGGAGGAGATTGCAGGAAACATCGGGTTCGGCTATGGCACAATCACGGACAGATTGGAAAAAATTAAACTAAGTGAGAAACTGGCTAAGGAAGAAAAGATGCTTGAGGTAATCCTGAACAATGTATCTGATGTGCTCTGCATGGTAAACACAAATGGAGAGATTGAATTTATCACGCCAAGCGTTAAAAATCTCACCGGGTATTCGCCTGAGGAAGCGACTGGAAAAAACCTGCTGGAAGTAATCGAAAGGCAAGATAGAGACATTGTGTCACGGGAAGCGGAAATGGCACTTCTGCTGAACATTCCTGTTGCACTTGAGGCACAATTGCATACAAAGTCGGGTGAATCAAAAATCTGCGATGTGTCCATTGTTCCCATCAAGGATGAAACTGGAGCGGATAAACTGGTAATCAGTGCACGAGATATAACGGACAGGAAACGGGCTCAGGAACTTGCCATTGAAAGTGAGCGGTACAAAGTACAGGCACTGGTTGCGAGTGTATTCCCATCATTCATTCCAGGTGCCTCTGAGGAAGTACTGGGTATCATGATGGAAGGATTTGCAAATAGATTTGAGAAGTTTCACCGTGACGATTTTATGAAGTACATGTGCGGGGCTGAGGAGAAGGGCATGGATAAAAAAGATGCGTACCTTGAATGGCTCAATGAATTTTTCAGAACGCTGGGTGCAAACATCAAGCATCACACATCTGGAGGACATCTGTTTGTGGAAATTCTCAACTGCCCCTGGGAAAAGGACGCAAGGGCAAATCCAATTATGTGCGGGCTATGCAAGGCAATTGTTTTCAGAAGTGCTACATGGGTGGGCGACATCAAACTCGCCACACAGCACACCAGCATTGCCGACGGTGATAGAAAATGCAAATTTGAACTGAATATTGAGGACGCCCGAAAAAACGACACAAACTCCTCGTAATCTATTTATATTATTTTGTTAATTACATATACAATGGAGAACCCGCAAACTACGCTCCTTCTTGAGCAAAAAGTACTCATTCATCTCCTTGATTTCACAAAGCACCGTGGTAAATTTGAGAGCCCGAGTGGTGTTACGGTAATTGGAATCAGCCGTGCACTGCATGTGCACCCAAGAATCCTGCCACCCATACTTGAAAAACTCAAATCCGTAAAACTTGTGGATGAGGAGTGGAACTGGGTCGTGGGCTGTAATGCGAAGAAGCGGGTGTACTACCTCACACCCACTGGTGTGGCTGAGGCAAAGCGGATTCTCGAGGATTTGAAAAATCGCTCCGTGAAAATTCGGCATGGAACCAGGGAATTTGATGCCAAATTCTGCGACATAAACTCACTCCTTGGTTTGAACCTCCGCACCGTGGAAATTCTGTGCTACATGACTGAAGACGGTTACATTGACCTGAACCAGCGGAATAAATACAGGTATTGATTACAATTTTACCGCGCAGTTATTCAAAAATTTTTGCAGGATGCGTAATGTATATAACCATACCTGCTATATACCCTGTGGTGAAATCAATGCATGGGGATTATGCGGACAAAAAGGAAGCACTGAAGAGGATAATAAAGCAACTGCATGAAGGACGGAGCCCTGATGAACTTAAAAACGAGTTCAAGGAATTCCTTGCTCATGTAACACCGCTTGAGATTGCACAGGTCGAGGAGGAACTTGTAAAGGAGGGCCTGCCCAGAGAGGAAATAAGGAAACTCTGCGACTTGCATCTGCGTGTGTTTGAAGATGCACTTGGCGGAGCAGTAAATCTTCCTGACTGGCATCCTGTGGCAATCCTTCTTTCAGAGCACAAAATGCTGATTGGATATGCACGGGACCTCCTCGCCATCGTCAATGCACTCAAATCGGAAAAAACTGTAGAACTGGAAGCACTGCATCAGATAATAGAATCTCTGAAAAGTGCAGAAAACCACTATGTGCGTGAGGAAAATGTGCTCTTCCCGCTTCTCGAAAAACACGGCATCACGGAGCCACCCGCAGTAATGTGGATGGAGCATGATGCAATACGGGCACTGAAAAAGGAAATTTACAAACTGGCTGAGGAAAAATCGCCAGAGGCACTTAAACAAATACCTGCTGAAAAACTCCTCGAAATGCTTCAATCACACTTCTACAAGGAAAACAACATACTCTTCCCCGCCTCGCTGAGGGTGATTGGCGAATCTGAGTGGCATGATGCAAGGAAGCAATTTGATGAGATAGGATACTGCTGTTTTACGCCTGAAAAACACACGCATGTGGAGAGAGAAGTGTCGCCTGATGAGAAGGCAGGTTATCAGATTATGGATGCTATGGAAGGGAAGGTAAATCTGGAAACTGGCACACTTTCAATTGAGGAACTCATTGCAATGCTCAACTCACTGCCTGTTGACATCTCGTTTGTAGACAGTGAAGACACGGTGAGGTATTATAACGACACAAAGGACAGGATTTTCCCGAGAACGAAGGCAGTAATCGGGAGAAAGGTGCAGAACTGCCATCCCCAGAAGAGCGTGGACAAGGTGAACGCAATTCTCAACGACTTCAGAAATGGAAAACGGGACAGAGCAGAATTCTGGATAAATCTGAAGGGCAGATTGATTTACATCCGGTACTTCCCGGTAAGAGACAGGAACGGAAAGTATCTCGGATGCCTCGAGGTCACCCAGGATATAACTGAAGTGAAGAAAATTGAGGGCGAGAAAAGATTGCTTGACTGATGCAGAAAAGCGAGCAGAAAGGACTACCATCCCACAACCATAATATACCTCGCCAGTTTTCTCGCATCGTGCACATCAAGGAAGAGCATGAAATCAGGGTGCTCCTGAAGGACGAGAAAGGTGTTCTAACAAGCGGTAAGAATATTCGTGAGTACACACTTGTAGACCGGTATTTTGTCCCTGTGTTACCAGATGAGAACTGGAAACCAGAGAGGAAGAACCTGCGCCTGCGGAAATTCGGACATCGCAATGCTGAGATTGTCCTTTCGGTGCCAGAATTCCGTGGAATTGTGAAGTATGGAAAGAAGTACTTCATTGCTGAGGGCGAGGAAAGCACGCTGACTGAGTTGCTCCTTGCACTGGGCTTCAAAGAGGTTTTCCAGATACCGAGGAAGATTGGTTACTTCATGAATTACATGCACTGGGATATTGCACTTGAGTTTGTGGAGGGGCTGGGATGGATGATTGATGTGGATGTGGATGGCGAGGCAGATGCCAGGCAGTTCATCGCATCCCTGGGGAGTGCCTTGAAGGAAGTGCTCACAGTTCCCCTCCCTGCCTGCTTCTGCAAAACATTTAATATCAAAATATGATTAAGGGACATGAAGATTGTATTCAGCGAGAAATACCTGGAGCATGTGCAGCATTATGGACATCCAGAGTGTCCTGAACGCCTTGTTGCAATAAAAAATGCACTCGCAGAGCATGGCTTCTTCAACAACATTGTTTCACCAGAACCTGCAAGCCAGGAAGCAATTCTAAACGCACATTCCGAGGAGTACATATCATACCTCTCGACCCTTGGTGAAGGCATCATTGACGCAGACACCTCCTCGCACCCTGAAACATTTGAAATTGCACTGCTTTCTGCAGGTGGTGCACTGAAAGCCAGCAAAATCGCATGGGATGAGGGAAGTGCAATCGCACTTGTAAGACCACCGGGGCACCATGCTGGCAGGGACTTCGGTGGCGGTTTCTGCTACATCAACAACGCCGCAGTGTGTGCACTTGCAATGCGTCAGCATGCACAGCGTGTGGCAATTGTGGACATCGACGGACACCATGGCAACGGCACGCAGGACATATTTTACCGCAACCCGGATGTACTGTACATCTCCACACATCAACTTGAGATATATCCTGGCACAGGGCATCTAAATCTCGTTGGAGAGAAGGAGGGCGAGGGCTACAACCTGAACATTCCATTTTTTGCGGGCTGTGGAGATGCCTCATATGAAGTTGCATTCAATGAAATTGTAATGCCAGTGCTAGATGACTTCAAGCCAGAGTTTGTGATTGTGAGTTTGGGCGTGGATTCCCATACCCGTGACCCCCTGACTGGACTTGAGGTGTCTACATCTGGCTACATCTCAATGCTTGAAAAACTCTTTAAATTCAAGAACATGTTCCTGCTTGAAGGCGGTTATGACCTCCCTGCACTGGCAGATGTGTTCACTGCACTCTGTGCCAGAAAGGAAGGAAAGGCATATGAAATTCAGTTCAAGGAGAGCACAGATACTGTGTGTCTGGGAAAAGAGCGGATTCAGATGGCAAAAAAGCTGTTCAGCAAGTACTGGAAAATTTGAGCGGGGTGTTGTGCATGAAGTATATAATTGTTACAGGCGGTGTGCTTTCGGGGCTCGGAAAGGGAATTACAGTGTCCTCAATAGGTAAACTGCTGAAGTCCTCTGGACTCAGAGTTACTGCGATAAAAATAGACCCGTACTTAAACTGCGATGCAGGCACAATGAATCCATACCAGCATGGTGAGGTCTTTGTGCTTGATGATGGTGCAGAGGTTGACCTTGACCTCGGAAACTACGAGCGTTTTCTGGGTGAGAATCTCACGAAGGAGCACAACATCACAACGGGCAAGGTGTACCGTGCAGTCATTGAAAAGGAACGCAAGGGCGAGTATCTGGGCAAAACGGTGCAAATCATTCCCCATGTGACAAACGAAATCAAGGAGCGGATAAAGAATGTGAGCGAGAGCACTGGTGCAGATGTCACCCTCGTGGAAATCGGAGGAACGGTTGGAGACATTGAGTCCATGCCATTTCTCGAGGCAGTGCGACAGCTGCGGAGAGAACTCGGCTCCGAGGAAAACTGCGTGTTCGTGCACACCACACTCGTGCCAGTGCTCAGCACCGTGGGAGAGCAGAAGACAAAGCCAACCCAGCATTCTGTAAAGGAATTGCGTGAAATAGGAATTCAACCAGATATTATCATTGCCAGAAGTCCAGCACCACTCGAATACGAAATCAAAAAGAAGATTGCACTCTTCTGCGATGTGCCACTCGAGGCGGTTATCAGTGCACCGGATACAGATTGCATCTACAAGGTCCCGCTGATGCTGCACGAGCAAAAACTAACGGAATATCTGCTCAGAAAACTGGGTTTCGGGCAAAGAGTCACAAACCTCGATGCCTGGATTAAGATTGTAGAACGCCTTGAAAAACCCGGAGATGAGATAGATGTAGCAATTGTTGGCAAGTATACACATCTGAAAGATTCATACCTGAGTTACACGGAAGCCATACGGCACTGCGAAGCGGAACTTGCGGTGAGAGTAAACAAGATATGGATTGAGGCGGAGGAACTTGAGCAGAGCAAGGAGGCAATTGCAAAACTTGCAGATGTGGATGGTGTCCTTGTGCCCGGTGGTTTTGGAAATCGTGGTGTTGAGGGAAAGATAATCGCAATCAGGTATGCAAGGGAGCATGGCATCCCGTTCCTGGGCATATGCCTGGGTTTCCAGCTTGCGGTTGTGGAGTTTGCACGCTCAGTCCTTGGCTATGCGGATGCAAACAGCACGGAGTTTGACCCGAATACAAAGCACCCGGTGATTGACCTGCTACCAGAACAGCGCGGGATTACAGAGCTGGGTGCGACAATGCGCCTGGGTGCACACAGAATACATCTCAAGCCAGAGTCGATGATTGCAAAACTGTACAATGCATCTGCCATTTCAGAGAGGCACAGGCATCGCTACGAGGTGAATCCAAACTTCATATCTGTGATTGAGAAGGCGGGATTACATTTCACAGGCAAATCCGAGGATGAGCGGAGGTGCGAGGTACTGGAGTTAAGCGGGCATCCATTCTTCCTTGCAACGCAGTTCCATGCGGAATTCAAGTCGAGGCCGGAACATCCATCTCCACCGTATCTCGGGTTTATACAGGCGTGCATACAGAACCACAGGAGAAAATCGAATGCAAACGCCAAAGCAGGTGCTTGACCGCCTGAAATGGGACCCGAAATATAAGCTGGCAGATGCAGAAATATGGTACTGGGACCGCATGGCCAGCACGGGTGAGAGGGTGGTTCGTGGAAGCGAAATTCTCGGCGTGGACATGGGCTTTCTCGTGCTTCAGAATGCAAGAATCCCGCTCTACAAAATCTTCAGGATTGTCTACCATGGCGAGGTGCTGTTTGAGCGGAAGAAGGTGTAGTGTGCATTATCAAAGGACATTGTAGACACTTGCAGATGAGGTGAAGTTCTCGGACATACTTGTCTACGACCTTGTTTGATAAATACAACAAAACCAATCGTTCCGCAACCTTTATTAATCCCCTGTATTGTGAAGTGCCTAATGACAGGTTTTATCATAGGTTGTGGCGGACATATCGAAAATAGGTGCACATCCGCAATAAATAAATATAACCACTCTTTTGGCACACAGAAGCCTGATATGTGTGCACAAACTTCATGGGCCTGTAGCTCAGCTAGGTTGAACCTTAACAGAGAACTATCTGTGGTTCCTAGAAAGAGCATCTGGCTTTTAACCAGGTGGTCTGGGGTTCGAAACATGCAGTATGCTCATCACGAGAGTACGCATGGCGAAAATCCCCACAGGCCCGTGAGCATCATGAGCGGTTCAGGAACTCAGATAAAGGTGGTACCATGACCGAATTTAATATATTTGAACATGAATATGTGCCAGAACATTACCTTGTTGAGAAGGACGAGGAACAAAAAATTCTCAAGAAATTAAAGTTAACAAAGGACCAGTTACCAAGAATCAAGAAAACAGATGCTGCAATTGTGGCACTTGAGACCATAACTGGCGAAATAGAACCCGGACGGCTGATCAAAATTGTGAGAAAGAGTAGAACCGCAGGAGTATTTGTAGCGTACCGCGTTGTGGTTGTGTGAGGTGAATGTATGCGAGAATTTATTAGAGCGTATGTCAGGGAGCGAGGGCTTGTGAACCATCATCTCTCTTCATTCAACGAATTTCTACCCACTGCAGACAATCCAAGAAGTAGAATGCAGAAAATTGTAGATGAACTACGGCTTTCAGAGGACTCAAATGAACGAGGCATAATACGCCTGGAAGGCGCTGATGACATTTTTATTCGTGTTGGTAGAAAATTCAATCCTGACGGAACTCCCGGGAGAAATACAATTCATGTCACATTACCGGAAGTAAAGGAAGCTGATGGGTCCAAGCATATCATTACACCAATGGAAGCCAGATTACGAAGCCTCTCATATATGGCTGATGTCGAACTCGAATTCACGGTTGTGGAAGGCGGAGTGGAGCATGCGCCAGAAAAAATTGTGATTGGCCAGATACCAATTATGGTCCGCTCTAAGCTGTGCAGTGTTCACAGGGACAACATTCTTCACACTTATGAAGAACTCTTCAAACACGAACTGGGTGAAAAGCAAGAAAGTTTTGGCGAACTCACAACCGAGGAGTATCATAATTTGCTTGAAAAACTTGGCGAGGACCCGTATGACCAGGGAGGATATTTTATTATTGGCGGGAATGAACGCGTGCTGATATCAATGGAGGACCTTGCACCAAACAAAGTGCTGGTTGAGTACAATGAACGCTACGGTGCAAAAACTGAAACTGCAAAGGTGTTTTCACAGAGAGAGGGATTCAGGGCACTCACCGTTGTTGAAAAGAGAAAAGATGGTATTTTGAATGTTAGCATTCCATCTGCACCCACACCAATCCCACTGGCAATACTCATGAAGGCACTGGGTATAGATAACGACAACGAAATTGCGAACGCAATCCTTTCTGAGCTGGCATATTCCGATGACCCGGAGGTTAACAAGATAAAGCACATGATTTATGTGAACATCGAAGAATGTTATGACGCAGAGAAGTATCCACCCAATGGGATAACCACGACTGAAGACGCAATCCAGTACTTTGAACGCAAGTTTGCCACAGGTCAGGCAAAGGAGTACCGAGAGAAGAAGGTAGAAACCGTTCTGGACCACTCCTTACTGCCACATCTCGGAACCACGAAAGCAGACAGAATCAAAAAGGCGCTTTATCTCGGAAGAATGGCACGGGAAGTGATAGAGCTTGCTCTTGGCAGACGAAAAGAGGACGATAAAGACCACTATGGAAATAAGAGAATAAAACTTGCAGGAGATCTCATGGAGGACATCTTCCGAACTGCGTTCAACCAGCTCATGAAAGACCTCAAATATCAGCTGGAAAAGAGTTACAGTAGAAAGAAGGACCTGAGAATTGGGTCATCAATCAGACCCGACTTATTAACACAGAGAATTGTTCATGCACTGGCAACAGGAAACTGGGTTGGTGGCAGGTCTGGTGTATCCCAGTTACTGGACAGAACATCGTACATAAGTGGTGTAAGCCACATGCGCAGAGTTGTTTCACCACTTACCAGAAGTCAGCCACACTTTGAAGCTCGAGATTTGCATGCAACACAGTGGGGACGGCTCTGTCCGAATGAAACACCAGAAGGCCAGAACTGCGGTCTTGTTAAGAATTATGCTATGTGCGTGGATATCTCCGAAGGTGTGGATGAAAATGAGGTAATTGCTACACTTGAGCAGTATGGTCTGATTCCATTCCATCAGATGAGTGAAAGATTGGCAAATATGAACAAAAAAGATGTGAACAAACTCACGAGAGTTTATGTAAATGGTAATTTTGTGGGTGTACATTCAAATCCACTCGAACTTGTGAGAGAGATCAGAACCAGAAGAAGAACGCAGCGCCTGTCGTACAAACTTGGTGACCGTTCCCATGAAGTAAACATTTACTATGATGACGAAATGAATGAAATTTTTGTTAACTGCGATGAAGGTAGATTGCGGAGACCGCTGATAGTTGTAGAAGATGGAAAGACGCTGATAACAAACAAGGAGATGGCAGAATTACGGGAAGGAAAGCGGGATTTCTCAAGTTTGATCAAGGAAGGATATGTAGAATGGGTTGATGCTGATGAAGAGGAAAATGCATACATTGCAATTTATCCTTACGATGTTCCGAGACAGTGCCCGAAATGCAATAAGTTCCTTTCGAGAAACGAAGTCGAGTGGCTGAATATGGGTGTGGATGAGAATAATATCAAACTCAAATGCCTGAATTGCGGCGGCACATTTACAGTACCATCTCTGCTGACCAGGGAACACACCCACCTCGAAATAGACCCGCTCAGCATCCTTGGAATGTGTGCGGGCTTGATTCCATATCCAGAACACAACTCAACACCTAGAATTACCATGGGTTCTGCTATGGCAAAGCAGAGCCTGGGTTTAGGTGCTGCGAACTATCGAATGCGTCCGGATACAAGAGGGCACATATTGCACTATCCTCAGGTGCCTCTGGTGCAGACCGAAGTTCTTAATTATGTAAATTTTGATAAGAGACCCGGTGGACAGAATTTTGTAGTGGCTGTGCTCAGCAGGGAGGGTTATAACATCGAAGATGCAGTGATACTGAACAAGGCATCAGTAGATAGAGGTCTCGGGAGAAGCACATTCTTTAGAACATACAGGACTGAAGAACGAAAGTATCCTGGTGGGCAGGAAGATAAGTTTGAATGCCCAAGTTCAGAAATTGTGGGCGCACGCTCTGATGAAGCGTATGCAAATCTCAGTGAAGACGGACTGATATTCCCTGAATGCGCAGTAAAAGAAGGAGACATCCTTGTTGGTAAGACATCGCCACCCAGATTCCTGGAGGAAGAGGCAGAACTTCTCACGCCGCAAAAGCGCAGGGAAACCTCAATCACGGTAAGAGGCGGAGAACATGGCTGGGTTGATACCGTGTTTCTCACGCTATCTGAGAATGCAACCAAGCTGGTGAAAGTTAAAGTGAGGGATGAACGCATACCGGAACTTGGAGATAAATTTGCATCGAGGCACGGGCAGAAAGGTGTTGTAGGACTGATATATCCGCAGGAGAACATGCCATTTACCGCTGACGGGATTACCCCGGACCTGATAATAAACCCGCATGCAATTCCATCAAGAATGACTGTAGCACATGTCCTCGAGATGATTGGTGGTAAGGTAGGCAGTATGGAAGGAAGATTTGTGGATGGCACTGCCTTCAGCGGTGAGAAGGAGGAGGCATTGAGACAGGAGCTAATCTCGATCGGGTTCAAGCACACGGGCAGGGAGGTTATGTACGATGGACTTACTGGTAAGAAAATAGAAGCAGATATATTTGTGGGTGTAATCTACTATCAGAAACTGCACCACATGGTTGCAGGCAAGTTGCACATGCGCTCAAGGGGCCCAGTTCAGATTTTGACAAGACAGCCCACCGAGGGCAGAAGCAGACAGGGTGGTTTGAGATTCGGAGAGATGGAACGAGATACCCTGATCGGGCATGGGGCAGCAATGGTGATCAAAGACCGACTGTTAGACGAGTCGGATGGCACAATTCAGTATGTTTGTGGTAATCCTAAATGCGGACACATTGCAATAAAAGATATGAAAACAAACCTGCTCAAATGCCCGGTATGTGAAAACACAACTACAATATATCCAGTGCAAATGAGCTACTCGTTCAAGTTGATGGCTGACGAACTTCTGTCGCTAGGAGTAGTAATGCGACTCAAACTTGAGAATATGAGGTGAAAAAATGCAGAAAATAGGCGTATCTAAAAGAATAGGAAACATCAAGTTTGCAATACTCTCACCAGATGAAATTAGAAGAATGAGTGCGGTAAAAGTAATATCTGCAGACACCTATGACGATGATGGTTTTCCAATCGACCGTGGACTTATGGATACAAGAATGGGCGTGATTGAACCAGGGTTGCGTTGCAAAACATGCAATGGTCGCGTTGACGAATGCCCGGGGCACTTTGGACATATTGACCTGGCGATGCCTGTAATCCATATCGGATATGTAAAGGAAATAAAGAAATTCCTGCAGATGACATGTTACAGCTGCGGCAGGGTTCTGCTTTCACCAGAGGAAATTGAACTTGTAAAGACAGAGAAGAAAAAACATGAGGCATTCGGGGAACGCGTGGATATTGTTGGACTTCTTAAGGAACTGCATATTGAGCCAAGGCAGATCTGTCCATACTGCAAAACTGAACAAAAGAAGATTACCCTTGATAAGCCAACGACATTCAGAGAAAACGGAATCAAGGTTACACCAAAAGATATACGAGACCGACTGGAAAGAATACCGAACGAGGACCTTGAGATTCTCGGAATAAACATAGACACTGCAAGACCAGAGTGGCTGATTCTGACAGCACTTCCCGTGCCACCTGTGACCGTAAGACCTTCGATTACGCTGGAATCCGGAGATAGATCTGAGGACGACCTCACACATAAGCTCGTTGATGTGTTAAGAATAAACCAGCGATTAAGAGAAAATCGAGACATAGGTGCACCGCAGCTGATTGTAGAAGACCTCTGGGAACTCCTGCAGTATCATGTAATCACATACTTTGATAATCAAACATCTGGAATTCCGCCGGCGAGGCACAGGTCTGGCAGGCCCCTGAAAACGCTGGTTCAGAGATTGAAAGGAAAAGAAGGAAGGTTCCGTTCAAATCTATCTGGTAAGCGTGTCAATTTCTCAGCAAGAACGGTAATTTCGCCCGACCCAAATCTTGGAATAACTGAAGTGGGAGTGCCTGAGGAAGCTGCAAGAGAACTGACTGTACCACTGTATGTTACTCAGTTTAATATTGAAGTTGCGAAAGAATTCATAAAGCGAGGACAAAACCCGCCGAATGTGGATGGAAAGTATGTACCCGGGGCAAACTATGTGATTGCACCCGAAGGAAGAAGAATAAAAATAACGGAGAAGAACAAAGAGATGCTACTGGAGCAAATTGGTCCGGGATGGATTATTGAACGCCAGTTGATGGACGGAGACATATGCCTCTTTAACAGGCAACCATCGCTTCACAGAATGTCAATGCTATGCCATGAAGTCCGTGTCATGCCTCACAAAACATTCCGATTCAATCTCTGTCTTTGTCCGCCATACAACGCAGATTTTGACGGCGATGAGATGAACCTCCATGTGCTGCAGAGCGAGGAAGCAAGGGCGGAAGCAAAGATTCTTATGCGCACGCATGAGCATATACTTTCACCCAGATTCGGTGCCCCTATAATAGGCACGATTCATGACCATATCACGGGTGCTTTCTTACTCACCTATAAAAACCCGGAGTTCACGAGAGACGATGTGAATTTTATTTTCCTCAGAATGGAAAACACGGAAATACCAAAGCCAGATATTAAAAAAGAAGAGGAAATCTGGTATGGAAAGAGCTTGTTCAGTGTTGTACTTCCTCCAGATCTTAACCTTACATTTCGTGCATCCATATGCCAGAAATGCGATGTATGCAAAAAAGAGAAATGCGAGATTGATGCATATGTGAAGATAAAGGACGGAAAGTTGCTATCTGGAACGATTGATGGAAAGGCAATTGCAGTGAATAAGGGTAAAATACTGGATAAAATTGCAAGGGACTACGGAAGCATGGCTGCAAAGGAATTCCTGGAAAAAGTAACACGACTTGCAATCGGAGTTATCACATTGAGGGGCTTCACCACTGGCATTTCGGATGAAGACATACCTGAGGAGGCAAGAGCAGAGATAAGAAGAATTCTTGATGAGGGGAAGAAACAGGTAAATGAAATTGTTGAAAGGTACAGAAATGGCACACTTGAATTATTGCCAGGGCGTTCTCTCGAAGAAACGCTCGAAGTCGAGGTCATGCGCGTGCTTGGAAAGGCAAGAGACGAGGCGGGTAAAGTAGCTGGAAAGTATCTCGGTATCGAAAATTCTGCGGTGCTCATGGCAAAAAGCGGGGCAAGAGGCAATATGCTTAACCTTACCCAGATGTGCTCTGCACTCGGACAGCAAGCGGTGAGAGGTGAGCGTTTGTTCAGGGGCTATTATCAGCGCACACTCCCGCACTTCAAGAGAGGAGATTTAGGTGCAGAAGCAAGGGGGTTTGTTGAGTCCTCATATAAATCTGGACTCAAGCCCACAGAGTACTTTTTCCACAGCATGGGTGGACGAGAATCCCTGGTAGATACTGCAGTGAGAACATCTCGCTCAGGATATATGCAGAGACGGCTGATAAATGCGCTGGAAGACCTGCGTGTTATGGAAGATGGCAGTGTGAGAAATACTGCGGGCACCGTCATCCAGTTCAAATACGGTGAGGATGGAATAGACCCTGCCCGGAGTGTTCAGGGTAACGCAATCGATGGACTCGATATTCTTCTGGAACTCGGTGGTAAAGATAAAAAATTGATCGAGGAGATGGGTGAATCTGAAACCGGATTGCCAAATTACGGAGAAGTAGACCGTGACATACTTTTTGCAGAGGAGGATATAGAACTCGAGGAGGAGGAAGGCGGAGAAGAGTATGAAGAATTTGAAGAAGAAAGCGAGCATGAGGGTGATTAAAAATGTCTCCGAAGAGAGTAACCAGAAAGAAAAAGGAGAAGGGAAAGGTTGTTAGCAAGGCAAAGTACATTGAAAAAACGCAAAAACTTTCACCGGAGGAAGAAAGAATATTGAAGCTTGCTATGAAATATGAGCCAGATTACGGATTTGAACTGCCAAGAAAGGTAATATCCGACATTGCAAATGTGGTGTCTCAATCTAAGCTGAAAGGAGATAAGGTTATATCTGCAATCATAAAAAAGGCCTATGAATTATTTGCCAGAAGACAGATAGACCCGCATGAATCGGTGGGCATTGTTGCAGCACAATCAATTGGTGAACCCGGTACGCAGATGACACTGAGAACATTCCACTATGCTGGCGTTGCAGAAATGAATGTGACACTCGGTCTTCCCAGATTGATTGAGATTTTGGACGCAAGAAGAACTCCCAGCACACCTGTAATGACAATTTACCTGAAAGAGGAATTTAGGTTTGATCTTGAAAAAGTCAAGGCAGTTGCCGCAAGAATAGAATCCACATACCTTATAGATGTGTGCGATATTGAGACAGATATCATAAATATGAAACTGAAAATAAAGCCAGATTTTGAAAAAATGCATGCAAAGAGCATAAAACCTGAAACATTGATGAAAGAATTAGACCGATTCAAAGATTGTGAAGTAAGCGAGGAGAACGAGGAAATTGTTATTTCTATGAAGATGGGCGAAGATATGAAGATGCCATACAGAAGATTGATGGTACTCAATGAACAGGTTAAAAATCTCAAGCTTGGAGGAATTGATGGAATTACCAGAACAATCATAAAGAAGGATGATAGCACAAACGAGTATGTGATATACACGGAGGGCACGAATCTCCGCGGGGTCTTTGAAAATATACCCGAGGTTGATATAAAAAGAACAACAACAAACGATGTGCTTGAGATATACGATGTACTTGGAATAGAAGCAGCAAGAAATGCAATTATTCGGGAAACATCTAAAACACTGGAAGAGCAGGGTTTAAATGTGGATATTCGGCATATCATGCTCGTTGCGGATATAATGACAAATGATGGAGAAGTCAGGGCAATAGGCAGACATGGAATTTCTGGCAGGAAGTCCTCGGTACTTGCGAGGGCAGCATTCGAAATCACATCCACGCATCTTCTGAGAGCTGGACTTGTAGGTGATGAAGACCCTCTCAACGGTGTTGCAGAGAACATAATTGTGGGTCAGCCAGTAACCCTTGGAACTGGTGCAGTGCATCTGGTGTACAAACCACCGGAGAAACATGGAAAAGGAGAAGATAAAAAAGAAAAGAAACGGGAGGAATAGGTATGAGCATAGAAAACTCTTTGAAACTGGTTGTGCAAACAGGGAAACTTGTGTATGGACATGACAAAAGTGTGAAGAACGCAAAAGAAAAAAAGGCGAAAATGCTGATCGTGGCGAAGGACTGCAAAAATAAAGAAATGCTGGAAAAAAATGTGTATCTGGGAATACCCGTACTCCATTATCCGGGTACGAGTGTGGAACTTGGAAGAATCTGTGGGAAGCGTTTTGCAGTGGGTGTACTTGCAGTACTGGACCCCGGTACATCAAACATACTAAATGAGAAGGAGTAAGTATGTCAGAAATCTCTTTCAACTCAGATACACTCAGGTATATTTCACTATTTGAAAAGGTCACACACGCAAGAGTCAAAGATTGTATTTCTCTGGAAGATAAGATTATATTTATAGTGGAGCCGGGTGAAGTTCTTAAGGCAGTAGGGAAGAAGGGCGAAAATGTCACGAAGTTGAGGGAGGTGCTAAAAAAGAACATTCAGATCATTGAATTTAACAGCGACCCGATTATCTTCGTAAAAAATGTGTTTTATCATTACGGGGTTGAGAGTGTTGAGGTTGAGATGCGTGGGAATATAAAACATGCTTCCGTAAAAGTTAAACCAGAGATGAAAGGAATGGCAATAGGAAAGGAAGGAAAAAATCTGCGTGTATTCAGAGATATTATAAACAGGTACTTTGACATACAGAGTGTGAGCGTGCTCTGAAAACCTATATATACTACAAATTGAATATTATTTATATATGGAAGATAAGCAGAACAGACTAACAAACACCGATGAAGACATATATCAAATGTACTCATCTGCGGTTCTTTATTATAACAATGGAGATTTGCATAACGCAATCATGTTACTGAGCAATATTTTGAACAAAAAACCAGATTTTGCAGAGGCATGGGACCTGCTGGGCAACTGCTACAAAATGCTTGGAGATACTGACTCAGCCCAGTACTGTTTTCAGCAAGCAGCAAAATACATTTATAAGGGAGAAAGTGCGACATATTGTCCATTCTGTGGCACCGTTGTCGGGGATACTGAGACGAGGTGCAGGGGCTGTGGTGTAGTTATTGTAGAGAGTGAACATGAAAAGGCCAGTTACAGGGGTTTTGTGCTGAGCAGAAATGAACTAAAGCGCTTGGGGAAAATTGCGGAGCCAGGAGAAAAGGTACTCAAGGGACCACCACCAAGCCAGGTTTCTGAGGGTTCAGCGTATCTCCCGCAGCAAGTTGTGGAAGAAATACCGCACGATTACCAGAACTCGCTTGTATCCCAGTTCCCGGATTATCGCAGTCATACTGGCGTAAGTGCTGCAAGGTTTGGTTTTGCAGATGCCAATGGACTTACATTTGGAAGAAGAAAATCACGAGGAGTGCCAGGTAGAATATTTGTCGTTCCGATTATCTTTTTAATCATGCTGGTAAGCTCGATTTCGTTCGGTCTCTACAATTTGAGCACAATGCCACACATGAAGGTTGATGGAAATTTTGATGAGTGGGCAGGCGTATCCAAGTACGGACCCCAAACTTCGCATGCAAGCGTGAATCCTGACATACGCATTAAGGAGTACACATTTGCTCAAACTGAGTCCTCGTATTTCATTTACATTGCAGTGGAGGGGCGAATACTGGCAGGGAACAGCGGGAAGGTTGTGGACACGGTGTACATATTCATCGATACGGGCCCGGGTTCTCCAGGATACCAGATTTCTGGCATCTTTGCCGACTTCCTGATTCAGGTATATGGCTGGAATAATGCGGTATATGGATGCACGCTCTACAGGTACGACGGGACAGGCGGAATAGAATGGAATGCATGGATTCAGCCAGTTTCAATACCCGCAGCATGTGCAGATAATAAACTGGAACTTGAGATAAAAAAAGGTTTTCTGGGTGGTAGCGAGAAATTCATGATGTATATTGCAACGCAGAGTTTCGATGGCACCATGGATTACATCGAGCATCCCGCAGGTAATGTGCCCATCCTTATTAGCACCACAAAATCACTGCTATCAGATATCGTGCCTGTTTCCCAGATTGATGCGCTTGAGATTGATTTTCAAGCAGTAAATCTGCCTGCAAACATTGATGAGATTACCGTGCACAATACTGGCACTGCATTGCCTCCCAGAGCGTTCGTAAAGGGCTACCAGAATCTCGATGCAACCATTGCAGGCAACAGATATGTGTTCAAAATCCAGAGAAAACTGGAGGGTGGGGAGCACTTCCTGTGCACCATCTGCACGGAGACCACACCAGAGATGCAATCATGCACGCTCGGATTTGAAATTGAACCAGCTGACATAAAGACGGATGCATATGTAATTATAAACGAGCAAACCAGTCGTTCCTATGCGAAAATTGGGTATGTGGGAAAAGCACCAGATGTTACTGTTGATGGGGCATTTGGTGACTGGATGAATGTAACAAAGGAGGTGGATGTAGCGGGTGATGTGGGAAACCCTTCAGTTGACATAAGGGAGTATGCTCCGCTTGTCCGTGCAAATACGCTCTTCATGTATCTAGATGTTGCTGGTATGATATTCAGTGGTGAGTGCATTCCGTATAGAAACTACGCAGTTGTAGGTGGCACATACACCCCTGATTCAGACAGGGATACAATACCAGATGCCATTGACCCATACCCGTCTGACTTCAATAACGACGGTGTGCCAGATGGCAGTACAAATAACGATGTGGATAACGATGGTATCAAGGACTATCCATATGGAAATGACTACTGGTTGAACACTACAATACCAGACACCGAGAGTTTTCCTGCGGAATTCAGAGGAAAATTCGTAAGTGTATACATCGGTCCAGGTATTCTGCCTGCAGAGGTTAAAGGCCTCGATACACTCCGCATCTTCATGGACACAGACAGAAATCGGAATACGGGCACGGCAATCAGTTCTATAGGTGCCGACATGCTCGTGGAGATATCTGGCAAACTCTCGCAGGTAATCAAAAAGCAGGTATACAGATTTGAAAGCGGAACCTGGGTTGAGGCAGGCAATGAACTCCAGTGTTGCAACGATATGTTCCGTGTTGAACTAAGTGTTGTATTTGGTATTGCGACACAACCATCACTCTACATCGACTTCTCAGATTTCTGGGGCAAGCACGATACTGCGGAAATGGCAGGAATGAAATCCATTGATGTAACCAGCACTGCAACACCTGTGCGGGATTGCACACCCGCATTGCATGAGGTTGACGGGGACAAATCCTCGCAAATCCCATGTGAAAAGCAGGACAGTGAGAGCGTGGCAGTAGCTGGACTTTCAGAACAGGCACAGAAGGCTTGTGCATTGCAGCCCAAATGTACAGCGCGCGAAAACATCTCGCATACGATGCTTCTGCGTTACATAAACGCAGGGAAAACAGGAGTTGCACGAAGTGGCACGAGAGACATCAGAATCCTGCCAGCAACCACAGAGGATATGCGTGGGGCATCAAATTCTGGCTGGATACCAGATGTGAATGTTAGCAAGGCATCGAACTATCATGCATTCTCACCGGTTATGGCTACAGATAGCAACAATAACATCTACACTGCATTCATGTTCTGGAGCACGGCGGTCTCGAGATGGGGTATTGCAGTATTTCGCTCGACGGATTCGGGCATCACATGGAGCGGGCTCTGGTGGTATTTCACAAACTATGATTGCGACTGGCCATCGCTCGCAATCTCCGGGAATTCCGGGAGTTATTCAAACAGATTGTACCTCGCATTTACAATGTACACCAGTTCCTACATGTTTATCGAGGTGGGTTATGTTGATATTGCAAATTTTGCTACTTCCACTGCATGGGGCTGGCGTCAGATAACGAGCACATCTGAGTACTGGGATATACCTGCAATCACGGTAATGGGAAATTCAGTGAATTCCGTATACCTGGCTGCAAGATACTGGTATGCAAATTATGACCGGGATATACTCGGTTTCCGTTCAGATAATGGCGGTATCACATGGAACGGTGCCACACCACCACTTACATCCAGCAATGCCTATCAGATAAGGTACACATATGAGGATTCAGGCGTGGTCTATGGTCCCACGGTGGCGTGGGGTACGGGCACGAACCTCTACTGTGCCTACGACGACCTTGGTGTCACTGCTGCCCGATGGAATTTTAACACAGATGGAAACGCTGAGGGCTGGTTTGTTGGAAACCAGCTCTCTGCCCTTACCGTTTCAGGTGGCATACTAACAACAACAGCCACTGGCAGCGACCCGTTCATGTACAGTCCGAGCATAAGCATACCTGCAGCATCCTACCCGTACATTCACATCTACATGCGAACTACTGGCTCCGGGACAAGCACAAAAATCTACTTTATCACGAGCACCGATGGAGCATGGAACGAGGCAAAGTCAGTAACGCTACCGGTGAATGACCATACAAATTATGTGTGGTACACATTCAACATGTCCCAGTGTGCCTACTGGTCTGGAACTATTACACGACTCAGATTCGACATAATTGATGCAGGTGCCAGCAGTGGTGATGTGTACTCAATCGACATGATATCCGTCCAGTCAGCCCCCATGAACTCAATTGTCTGGAAATCGAGTGATAGTGGTGTAACCTGGTCAACTGGCTATATACTCAGACCTCCCGGCCCTGATGTGCAACCCTCATTTGCACCCTATGTCGCAGCAACGCACGGCGGAAATACTGTTGTTGTTTCCAGTGTATACTACAAATCCAGCACTGACTGGGATATAAACATCTCCTACAGCACGGATGCACTCAGCACGATGTATGTGATGGCTTTCAGCACAGAGGGCACGACGCAGGCATGGCCTGCACTTGCAGCAGACCCTGTCTATGGCTACTTCCACATGGCGTACTACGATGCTGGTACATACTCCATCAGATATTCCAGAGCATATTATACCACACCTGCATCCTGGTCGGTACCATATGCAAGCACTTATGTTTCCGACGGAAACTCAGGTGACTGGGAGTATCGCCCCGGGATCACCTACCAGTGGCGCAATGGTGGTGCTGCGTATTATCCGTGTATCACATGGGGCGATGCACGGGGAAGTTACTGGAACGTGTATTATTCAACACCCGGCTCAAGGACTACAATCACCACATCCCCCTCCTCGCTTACAATCTCAGTTGACAGCGTGCAGTACACCGCTCCTGTTTCCTTTGTATGGATTGCGGGTTACAATCACGACCTGTATGCACCCTCGCCACAGGGCACGGATATATATGCACCAAGGTATGTGTTCTCCTCGTGGAGTGATGGAGGTGCACAGAGCCACACAATCACAGTTCTCGGTTTTGACATGACAATCACCGCCTACTTCACCACCCAGTACTATCTCAGAGTAATCTCTACCCATGACACACCCACGGGTGAGAACTGGTACAATGCAGGGACATATGTCACTGCATCCGTTACATCGCCTGTTTCTGGAGGTAGCGGGATAAGGTATGTATGTGCGGGCTATACTGGAACTGGCTCTGCTTCCACGGGCACAGGTAGCAGTGTGAGTTTCTACATAAATGCACCGTCGAGCGTAACCTTTTCCTGGAAGACGCAGTATCTGCTCACGCTCAGCACTGTAAATGTGACTTCTTCATATCCTGCAGTTGTGTACATAAATGGCTCATCATATGCCACCGTGCACGATACTGCACCATGCGACCTGTGGCTTGATGCAAATCTCCAGTATCAGGTAGGTGTATCAGCTGAAATTGCTGGCCAGCCAAACACAAGATGGGCGTTTTTAAGATGGGCGGGCGGGAGCACACAGAATCCGCTCACGGTTTCCCTCACAAACCCTGCACAAATTACTGCAGAATATCTCAAGCAGTATTACTGTACTCTTACCCTGAACGGACTTTCTTCCGGTGCTCCTGCAACCATAACCTACCAATCGTTCCTCACAACCTATTCCGTGTATTCATCTGGCATATGGAGTGCATGGGTGGACCACGGCTCAACAATTACCGTTACAAATGAAATATATGTTTCCGCAACGGAGCGTTATAAAACCACAGACCAGTACGCATTTGTTGCCATCTCATCACCGCTCTCAAGAACACTCACATACAGACACCAGTGGTATTCTTCGATTTCACTGGTTGGAACAGATGCAGGTCATACAGTGTGGGCAAATTATACCATTGATGGAATCTATTATTCGCAATCCGGCATATATGGTTCGTGGTCTAACTGGTGCGATGAAGGCACTACACTTTCTTTCAGCGATACCACAACAGGCACACCTCCATACACAACAACAGACCCGCATGCCTGGCAGGTGAACAGTGCAATTGTTGCCACAATCCATTACACAACACCTGTGAGCGAAAATGCACTTTCTATGCTCTCGGTGATTATCCTGCTGATCGCCGTGTTAATTATAGTAACGCGAGAAAAATGCTCAAAAAAGTGTGTCTGAATACCGGGTTATTTTGAGCTGGAGAGGTTCACAGTTTCCATTGCAAGGTTGAGCCAGCGTATGTATGAGTTTATTCCTGCCCGCAACGCACTCAAATCGTTTGCAATTACGCGTAGCGTTAGCAAATTACCGCACAGGTCTATGGAAACATCTGTTCTTGGTAAAGCATCATCTGATTCTTTATTTCGTGTTTTTTCGTTTTCCGCTTCAATTCGTATTGCCTGAACTACTTTTTTTCCCACTTCCACAGGTAAATCCAGTGTTATACAAATCTCACATTTCTTCTTCATTTTCCTCCCACTGTATAACCCGGAATATATCTGGTTCTGGTTCCTCAAGTAGATGCCTTCTCAACAGAGAAGCTATAATATCATCAAGGTGTGGTCTGCTAATCTCAGACATATCTGCCAGTTCATTGATATTTACGCCTTCTTCATCGAAACTCTTGATAATTTCATACACCGCACTTTCCTCATCACTCAGGTTGGTTTCATTCAGCACCTCACTTTCTTCAGGATGGGGTTCAACCCCCTCCCTAACCCCCGACTCCTCTTTTCCGTGCAGGCTTTTCGGGGACGCAGTCCCTGAAAAGGGTGCCTGGGCTTCCGCCCCCTCCCTAACCCCCGGTGCTTCGCTTGGATGGGGTTCTGTCCCCTCCCAGACATCCATATCTTCCGCAGGATATTGTTCTGCTTTTCTCTTTGCTTCTGGTATTTCGATAAGGTCTTCACCGGTAACAATTCGAAGTGCATTTGCTGCAAGCTCTCTGTAGCGTTCAAGCAATTCGGTATTTATTCCATAGTGCTCTTTTGCTCTCAACGCATTCTCTGCTTCACTTTTTCTGAAACCAAGTGCCTGCAGGTTTTCGCTTGTTCCCGGCTCCATCTGTCCAAGATTACTGAGACAGTCGATTCTTCTGAGCAATGCCTTTGCACTCTGCAGTAGCCAGTAATAATACATTTCTCTGTTAGACCTCGTCATAATCTCCGGTCTTATGGATATATATATTCTGTTGCTGTTATCTGGTTGATATGTCTTGATTTTGCCAGTAAGAAATACAAATTCTGGCGGATTCACTTTTTTTACGAATTCAAGTGGCTGTCCCTGATATGCTCCTGTAATCACATAAAATGTGCCGAGTCCATCTGAAATTTCACATTTCCACATGTCTCTTTCACCCAGCTGTGACTTGGCAATAAGCTTTCCTATAATTAACACCCTGTTAGCACGAAGACCTGTGGGCGTAATCACAAAATTGGGTATTTTCGTGATGCCCTCGTCAATGTTCTGTGCGCTTTCTGTACCGGTACTCTCTCCACGCTCTTCATATTGGGTATCTACGAGTTCAAAAGAAAAAATTCTGTAGGCAATTTCTCGCTTCGTTGCCTTTTTTAGAGGTCTATTCAACGCACACATGGTTACGCCTCCATCTCCGAAAGAATTTTCTGGGCTTCAATCTTCATATCTGTGTTAACATTCTGTGCGTCCTTCACGAGTAAGGTTGTTCCGAGTTCACTGGTGCTCACATTTCCTACCACCTGTATTGCTTTTCCGAGTAAGTTTGTGTTGATGTCAATCAATGCAGGGTTGGTTATTCCACTTTTTCCGATTAACGCCTGATACTCACTGATGCTTTTTCCGAGAAGTTTTTCACACACATTTCTGGGAAACACTGCAATGATAGCTCCTGTGCCATCATCGAATACTGCTTTGATTCTCATATCTGGCTCGCCATTTGTCACAAGCCCGTGATTTTTACATGTGCCTTCCTTCAGCACGAGTCCACAATCTGGACATCTGAATATTAATCCAGAACCGGATTTGATTTCTATGATGAATCCCTCAAGCTTCACATTGGACATTGATGCACCATATTCATAGATGTCCTCAATAAGAACTTCTACTGGTTTGATGAGTTCATGTGCTGGTGGAAGCGTTTTGTCGCTAAGACGCTCTACCGTTGTTTTTTCATCAATCACAATCGTGGGCAAATCCTTCCATACCTTTTTGTATGCTCCGTTTATCCTTACCACTTCATTTTCCTTTAGATCAAAATCGAACCATGCGGTGAATTTCACCTGTCCTGTATCATCTCCAACAACGCCTGAATACAACACCTTCTCTTTTCCGTCAACCGTGACCTCTTTTTTCTCTACAGAGAGCACACGCACCTCAAGTGTAACTGGGTAATTTACAGATGCAAGGTCCCTTATTTTTATCTTTGTACCGTACCTCCTGTTCGCTAATTGGTCTTCGTCAGCAACCTCGATTTCACTCTTATCTGATGTGTTTATCTGGGGCTCATCTCTCCATGCGGTGGTATATACATTGGTGAACTTGAGCACCTTGCCCTTTTCAACTACATTGGGGTACTTATCTGGATTCCATATCACAAAATTGAGTTTTTTTGTGTTATCTGAAATCAATCCTTTCAGCACCTTCTTTTCTACAACATTTTCTTTATCGTCTCTCACTGACAGTGTCTCTTCAGATACAAACAAAATTTTTCCAACAACAGAGATACTATGCATGTTGGGTTTTAAGTCGCTGAGCCACAGCATTCCAGATTTTGCACTTGCAGGCAAAATTCTGTGTTTTATCGCTCGTTTAAACTCTTCTGGTGTCAGACATATGTCTTTATTTGCAATTTCGTTCGCGGTCGCTTCAATTTGCTCTCGGGGCACATTCCTCATTTCTGGCATCCTGGCGATTTCTTCAATCAAGGATGCAATTTGTTCCTTTTGCATTTTTACACCTCTTCGTTTTTTTCGTTTTTGCCTTTTCGGCGAAATGAAGATTGCACATGGGGTTAATATACTTTTAGGGGAGGGGTATGTGAAAGTGTTTGTGCTCAAAAATGTTTCTTTGCAGAGAACTTAATATATCTGTATGTGTATTTCATTTCATGCACATGCATGGTGAAAGTGCAGTTTCGATGTTAGTGTTGGTCCTTGTTGCTGGACTTCTGTTTGCCACCCTGGCATCTAGTTGTCTTATTCCATCTAAGAACGCAGGGAAAGAAAAACAAGATGTCGAGACGCTTTCAGCAACGATTGAAGGGCATGTACTGAATGCCACATCTTATGCACCCATTGCAAATGCTACAATTGTGATTAAACCGGGTAATTTCACAACTGTATCTGACATAAATGGCTCGTTTTCATTCGTTGTGCCTGGTGATGAAAACTACACAATCAATGCCTCGTGTGAAGGATACTTCCCAAATGAAGAAACCGTGTTCTGTGCTCAAAACAAGACCGTGCATGTAGACCTCCTGCTTTTTGCAGTGGGAACGAGTTTTGAAAACGGTACAATATACGGCTATGTATTTGACGGAATGATTAATAGACCAATACCCCATGCTCTGGTTTCAATAGTGCCAGAAGACCTGTCTGTTGTAACGAATGAACTTGGTTACTATACACTTTCAGTCCGCGGAAGTACATACTATACACTTACCGCAAATGCCAGCGGGTATTATAATGCATCAAGCTTTGTATTTCTTGAGCCAAACGGGACGCAAAATGTATCTTTTTACATGACTCCTTTGAGTTCTACAATCTCCTATATTTACGGATATGTATATGATGCGATAAACACCACGAGAATTGTTGGGGCAGATATATACATTGAACCAGGAAACATAAACACCACCACAGACCTGAATGGGTATTACAATATAACTGTAACAGGAAACATGGATTACACAATGACGGTACGAGCAGATGAGTACCAGGCCACTACAAAAACAATTCATGTAAATGCTACTGAATCACTCCGTGTTGATGTTCCACTGATGCCTGTTGTTTCTCAAAACGCTAAAATTGAAGGTTATGTGTACGACCTCGTACATAATACAGTAATTCCTGGTGCACAAATTTCCGCAATACCGGGGAACCTTACTGCAGTTACCAACCAATCTGGCTATTACATTATTGAAGTTTTTCCAGGGGTAAATTACACGATCAAATGCATTGCGGAAGGGTACCTCGAGAATTACACATATGTAGTGCTGAAGCCAGATGAAACTAAGCGCATTGATTTTTACTTGAGCACCGTGTACAACTACGGCAGGGTATTTGGTACTGTTTATGATATAACCACACACAGCCCGCTCCCCTCAGCCCTCGTACTTATAGAACCAGATGGAATTTCTGCGTATACAAATACTTCTGGCATGTACGAGTTTCTCTTAAGGATGGATGTTAACTATCGGCTCAGTGCTAGTTGTGAAAATTATACACCTTCCGCTCTGACCTTCGTCCTCAACCAGAGCGAGATGGAACTGAATATCTTCCTGTACCCGAAAATCTACAATCAGACCGTAAACATAACCGGCACCGTTAGAGATTATGCAGGAAATCCTGTATCGAATGCAGAAGTGGTGCTGCGTTCTACGAATAATCAACTCCTTTTAGTGAATTTTACAGATGCATCTGGGAAGTTTTTATTCAGAGATTTACCTGTTCTTCTAAACTATACAATTTCAATCTCGAAAGAGGGATACGACCAAATTACTCTTACAGTATACAGTTCTAACTTTACTGATGACCCATATATTATTCCGCAGAATTTGACAAAACTCAAGGCAATCCAGAATGAGTCGTTTGAATACATACCGCTCGTTTATACTGCGATTCTAATTGTGGTTATTGTGGTCGCATTTATTACTGCCTATTTTGTGATGCGGAGAAATCTGTAGCCCATCTTGTGGCAATCCGTTCATCACTCGGCATGGCCTCAGCGTTCACAGAAAGCATGGCGGATGGGCAATCTACCTTAAGTTGATGTTCTATTTATTTTTTGGTTCGTCTGGTCTGCCGTGCATAGAGCGCAGACAGCACAGATACCACAAAAAACACAAGGAGCAGGGAGCCATAGAGATAAAATGGAATCTGTGGCTCTGGCTGTACTCCATTTGTACTCGATGTTATGCACACAACCATTGTGTTCGATTCACATCGCTGACCAAAGACATCCACAACTACGATTTTTACATAATATTTGACCTCTGGTGTTAATCCATAGAACACATAGTTATCATTGCCCAGTGTATAGTATACATCACACAGCGTTTTTTCGTTCGGTGTAAAGTTCTCGGTGAGCGAGAGGTGTATCTCCAGTTTTGCGAAATACGGGTATACAATAGGTTTCCAGTAAACTCTGAGAGCACTTGCATTTAGAATTTCGTATTTTGTAAGGCATACTTCCGGGAGTTGAGGCAATTCTGTGGTATTCGATACGACATTCGATTGTTGAGAAAGCCAGTATGTGTTGTAAAGAATTATGCCAAAGTAGTATGTTGTATTTACATCTTCAAACTTTATTGAGAAATCACTGATTGCGGGGTCAAATACCGTTGTGACGCGGTATTCCAGGTCAAAAAGCGCAGTGTTATTTTCAGATGCATATATCTCGAGTTTCTCAAAGAACAGTTTACCAATCGGTTTCCAGGTTATTCGTATCTCATCAACATTCGTGTAAACGCCCAGAATTTCAGGTCTGGTTAAAACAGGTATTACCTCAGAATCTGTGGTATCTCCATAGCGTCCATACGCTCTAACAAAGACAAAATAGGTGGTAGCACATTCGAGATTATCAATCTTCGTGCTGGCAGTATCGTTTTCGAAAGGAATCACGGTTTCGTTTACAAACTCGGGATTTTCAGCAATATGCACCTCGTATTTGGTGCAATCGATTTTTGTCCAGTTTATTTCAAATGCATCAAAACTCACATTGTATACGCACGCACCTATCGACCCAACTGGTTCTGGCGTCGTGTAACTCACATAATTTGAGTGCACACTCTCATTATTCGTAAACTTTACTACCAGAAGGAAATAGTATGTCACACCCAGAGATAAATTATCAATCTGGTACAATGTTTGCTCATTATCGAATATTATTACAGAGAGCGTGGCTTGTGATGGCGTAAAGTTACAGATAGAAGAATAGTGTACTTCATACCAGGCGAAATCCTCATCATAATTCGTTGACCATGCGAGTGTAATATTTCTTGCTTCCGCAGATACAACTGCAAGTTCAACAGGTTCTCTGAACACTCCGAACTGCTGGTAATGCATTGCTCCGTCAGAAATCCCAATTATGTGCACGATGTTCCAGATTACAACGAAACCACGCATATCTCCCGCAGGTATTTCGTTCACTGAAACAATCTCTCCATCTATAAATTTCGCAATTTTTGTTGTTGTGTTTCCATTGCCATCCCGTTCGGTCCAGGCAAAAAACATAGTTCTTGTCCCTGATGACGCAGCGTATGCTCGTTCATTATAGTAGACATTTTCATTAGGCAGGGTTCTTACAGAAGACAACAGAATTGTTTGTGTGCCTGAAATGGCTCCACTTGCGCTCAGAATCCCTGCGCATGCAACTGCATTCACGATTTTATCTCCACCAGTCGTGTAGCTGTACATAAAAGAAAGATACACGATGTTGTTGATAAATCTGGCATTTACTTCAGATACAACTGCATCCCATTCACCAATGAATTCGTGTGTCCATGTACTTGAATTTGTAGCTGTGGAAATGTAATAGTGCTCAATACCTGTTAGATTTGAAATGAATATATGCGTATTGCCATAAATATCATATCCCACCTCCACCCTGCGCTGTGCATTTGCACTTACTGGCAGGTTGTCTACGAACTCAATATCAAAACCGGCGGATGTGTTTGTGGTTGCGAATACAATGTTTGTGGTGGTTAAATTTCCACAGAGGAATGCGAGGGCAGCAGAATTTCCATAGCATGCGATGGTGGGGGTATGGTAATATTCTGCCACACCACTGAGAAATGTTTCAGCTACCACTGCACCATCTATGATTTTAGCCAGGCGAATCCCATCTTTTTCTACCCATGCAGCATAAATTGTGCTGCCATGTGCACTGATACACGGAGCATTTGTTTCCTCAGTTATGTTTTCTGTGCTTACATACCCAACCGTAAAATTCTGCAATGCATCACTTGTTGTATTGAACTCAGTAATTACCACCTGGAGCGAACCATTTTGTTCTTCTTGCATATGTATTATGTATATATTGTCCTTACCCGCACAAATTGCCGGGAAATCAGCATCAGTTGCGTTGCCCAGATTTATGTCAGTGTATAAACTGTAATCCTTTGCTGCGTTCTCTGCAGGTGCACCAAATACGGACAGGTCACTAGCCAGTATAAGCGTGAATACACACATGAACCAAACAATTCTGCAGCTCATGGTAAGGATAATTACATTGGTATTATTATTACTTTCTTTTTACCGTATTCGATTTCCATGCACCGCAGATAAGGGAGTGCCTGGGGCAGATGCAACCAGAAGATTGAACATGGTGTGGTATATCCAGAAGATGTTTTGTCATATGTCTGCTTAACTGAATTGTTGTGAGCCAGTCATGTTGAGAAACATCTTGTGTATGCGCGTATCAGCACTTAGTTCTGGATGGAATGTGAGGGCAAGAAATTTGTTCTGTTTTACCATCAGAATTTGCTCTTTGAGCGTTGCAAGCACGCTTGCCTCGCCCCATGCTCGGGTGATAACAGGCGCCCTGATGAACACCGCATGAAATGGGGTATCAAAGTCCTTGATTTCCACATCACATTCAAACGAATCAATCTGTCTTCCGTACGCATTTCTTGATACCGCAATATCCATCAAACCCAGTGTCTCAACCTCTCTGCCCTCCACTTCCTTTGCAAGCAGGATTGAACCAGCACATGTGCCCATTATGCCCATGCCCTTCTTTGCTTTTTCAATCACAGCGGTGAACATGCCTGTTCTTTTCAGCATGCTGGAAATTGTTGTGCTCTCACCACCAGGAATAATCAGTGCATCAATTTTTTCAAGTTGCTCCAGTTTTTTAACAATGAGCACTTCCCCGTCAATGTGCATTTCCTGCATTGCTTTCCTGGACATTTCCACATGCTCAGAAACTGCGCCCTGGATTCCGAGCACACCTACCTTCATGGTAATCCCGTGATTGTTTTATTATTCACAATAAATTTTTTCCAGCTGCGAGAATTTCAATGCCGTTCAACTCACCGATGAGCACATTGTTCCCGTCTACGACTGGAATGTCTAAAATCCCCTTTTCCACCACGATTGCGAGTGCTTTCTCAATTGTATCCTCTGGTGTTATTGTGTCGACCGAAATCATTACATCGTCCACTTTTTCGCTGAGCACTTCGCTCAGGAACTTCAGAAATCCGACAGCGCCTCTGGCACGCACACCTGCGCGGTATGCTACATGCTTTAACAGTGTGCTGAGCATTATTGCACCAACAACCTGTTTCTTTGCGTTGACAACAAAAACAGTTCTTTTTCGCGGGTCTTTCAAGAGGAGGTCTGCAACATCCTTAAGTGTGCTCCCGGTCTTCACAAATGTGGGTGTGGAAATGAGCGTTTTGTAAATCTCCTGGACTTTCTCATCTTTAAACAACTTACCCATGGAGCAGCATATATCAACGAAGGATTTAATATTTACCTTGTCGGTTGAAAATTGCATGTCGCTTAAATACACATAACATACACACGCAGTGGTGAATAATGTTTGGAATCTCAGCATGCTGGGAAATATTATATATGTGCGTGCAATCTAAGTGCTGGTGAGAGGCATGAAAAACATGAAGGTAACATACCTGGCCTGTATTCTTCTGGTAATCGCCAGTGTTCTATATCTCGCACAGGATGTGCAGGGTTCCGAAAGATACAATTCCCACACGCCAATAAGAATAAACGGGGACAACGGTTTCATACCTGAAAATGGTGTAACTGCAGGAAACGGTTCGGAATTAAACCCGTACATCATTTCTGACTGGGATATCAATGGCGGGGGAAGTGGTTATGGAATTTATATCGGGAACACAACCGCATACTTTGTGATACGGAATTGCTACATCCACAATGCAGGTGGAAATTCTGGAGATTACGCAAGAAATTCTGGCATATTCATCTACAACACAATTAATGGGAGAATCGAGAACAATCTGGTTACGAATAATGAAATCGGGATTTTTATGAAGTTTTCAAGTAACTGCGTGCTTACTGGAAACAACATTTCTGCAAATTCAAATTCTGGCATTTATTTGAGTCAGTGTGATACTATTACAATAAGCACAAACACAATTGCAGATGCAAATTCCGGGATTTTACTTGATGCCTCGCAGATGACGAGCATTGCTGGTAATGTATTCTCAAATACTGGTATTGTGATTTCTGGTGAGTATGAAGAGCACTGGGACTCACATACAATCTCTGCAACAAACACGGTGAACGGAAAGCCAGTCAGGTATCTCAGTGGACAGAAGGACATTACCGTGCCTGCCCCGAGCGGACAGGTCATTCTGGCGAATTGCACAAATGTCTCGCTCAACAATCAGGTAATTTCTGGCACATCGACAGGCATACAGCTTGGATTTTGCTCAAAAAACACGATAACGAACATCCAGAGTTCTGACAATAAGATATTCGGGCTCACGCTTTATCGTTCAGATGAGAACAAAATTTTAAATAGCAATTTTTCAAGGAATGGAAATTCTGGCATTTACATTGAACAATCAAACTGGAATAAATTCACAGGGGTATCTGCAAACAATAATGTGCACAACGGAATTTCAATGAGTGCATCTCAGAACAACATTCTTGGCAGTGTGAATGCTAACAGCAACACGGAGTACGGCATACTGCTAACCTCTGCGGATTACAATGTTATATGGCTCTCAACGGTAGATGCAAATGGTGATGGTACCTATTTGCTTTATTCAAACAACAACACGATTGCTGGCAATACAATCAACGGAAATGCGAGGTATGGTATTTCCTTCACATATGCGCATGGAAACACGATATCTGGTTGTAATATTTCGAACAATCAGGAGGGTTGCAGGTTGTATCACTCAAATTCTGCAACGATTGCCAGCAACACAATTTCATACAACCAGCTTGGTGTAAATTTAAATTATTCTTCTAACAGTAACCGAATTGAGGGAAATACGCTCGCTTCGAATAACATCAGCATTTCCTTGCTCTATTCAGATTACAACAATATTTCCACAAACCTCATAAAGCAGAACCAGGTCGGAATTCTTATTCGATACTCAACTGTAAACGAGATTACATACAACGAATTTACTGGCAACACCGAATTTGCAGTTGATGCAGATGTTGGTTCTACCAATAATCGCGTGCATCATAACAACTTCATTTCAAACGGAAATACGAAGCAATCTGCAGATGATGGAAGTTCTAATTGCTGGAATGCAAGTAATGCTGGAAATTTCTGGAATGACTGGACCACGCCTGACAGTGATAACAATGGAATTGTAGACAATCCATATACGCTGAATGGTACTGCAGGTGCATGTGACTACTTCCCGCTGACTGAAAAAATTTCCGTGATTCAAATTTATCACATACCAGTATGCACCATATACACAAATCAAACCACGATTATAAACGCAAGTGTAAAAAGCGTTTTTTCAATTAGTGAGGTAAAGCTGTACTACAGACCAGTCGGGAGCTCGACATGGTATGCACTCACGATGAATAGAATATCAGGCAACGACACAGATGGTGTGTACGAAGGCACATTGCCTGCTCAGGGAATGTCCGGTACACTGGACTATTACATCACCGCATCGGATAACAAGGGCACGATTGCTCAGACACCCGAATACAGCGCAATTGTGGGTTCTCCAGCACCTGAAGTTTCTGCGTTTGGTATCGTGTTACTCCTGTGTATTTTACTCCAGGTCAACGCAACCATAGCCCGCAAGCTCGGTGTAAAGTGCACGAACCCGTTCCGCAGCGGTGTTTAAATGCTTCTCCTGTAGCTTCGCAATTTCGACCTCAATCTTCGTGCGCCGGTTGTGTGCAACGAGCTTGTCCGCAATACACACAATTTTCTCTTCAAGTGTTTCAGGAATATAATCCCGCTCTGGAAGACCCAAATTCCTTGCCTCTTCTGCAGTAATTCCTCCACCCACATGCCGTTCCACAATTCTTGCGACCGCCTCACTCAAGCCCAGTTCTCTGACAATCTTTCCACCAATTACACCATGGGCAACATTATGGGTAACTGACCTGCCAATATCATGGAGCAGTGCACCCGCAATCACCAGTTCCAGATTCACATGAGCTTTGCATCTTTTTGCAAGGTCTATTGCAATTTCCTTAACAAAAATACAGTGTTCAATGATGTCCGGACTGCAGCCCATCCTTTTCAAAAATTCAAGGCACTGGCTTTCTGTGGGTATGCGTTCCTCACTCAATTTCTACAGTCCCCTTTGCACCATCCACTTTAAGTTTCATCCCTGTTTCAATTTTTGAGATGTCTACAGAATCTATCGCAGGTATTCCTGCCAGAATCACACCCGTTGCAACAATCGTTTCCATTTTCTGGTTGATGATTGCGAGCGGGGCTTTATTATACTTCTTCAATCCGTAAATTACATAGGAACCAACGGTCGAGCCCTTCCCATTTGGAAATACAAGAATCTTTCCTGTAACTGACTTACCTTCCAGTTCATGCCCTTTTTCAATTACAATCCCGGTCTTCGGGTCGATGCCGCCGTAAAATCCGATTGGTGTCCTTGAAACAATTGCCTCGCCATTTACTATACCTGGACTTATGCTACGCCCGACCAGAATCATAACATAAACCTCCTGAGCAAACTCTCGGTATCCCCGAAAATTACCTGCGCCTTACAAAAACCAGGTAGATAATTTGCTGCCTTTCCTGAGTTGACTGCAATTGTTTTGAATCCCATATCTTCCACAGGTGCTACCACGGTACAGGTATCTGCTACAATTTTACCGCCTGCATTCTCGATTATCTTATCATAGTTCATGCGTTTTGCAAGCTCCTTAACTGCACGGGATGTGCATATCCAGAATGGCTTTATAACCTTCTTTCCATGCACGAGTTCCGTTATTTTTCTGATTTCATTCAGGGAGGCATGTGGACATCCAAAAATAATTATATCTGGCTCCTCACCCGTGTTCAGCGCTTTATATGTATCCTCCAGTTCTTTCCTGGTAAATGTGATTTTTTCCAGTCCATGATAACTGAAATTTTTTGCTTCAGGTGTGATGTTCTCCACATGATATAAAGCAACCGCACCCGAGGCGGCCATTGCAGCACCCAGGGCTTTCAATGCATCTAACTGTGAATTTTTTATCCCGGTGAAGTACGGAACCTTGTCCTTAACTATTTTTCCAACATAATATCCGAGAGCACCGTAGTCCGCCTCAGAAGTTAAATCCGTCTCAACTGAAACATGAAAATCTGGCTTTCGGTTTTCATCAAGGTGAAATCCATAGTTTGGTGTCCTGCCTAAAATTGCTGCTGCAAGTGCAGATGGTCCGCCCTCACGATTTGTCCTTGCACCAATCACAGAATTTGAGAAGGACACTGCAGAAGATTCAGACCATGCAATATGTTCACCGAACCTTGGAAGATTTCCAGAGAGATACGGCGTGCATGTTGCAGACACGATAATGCCCATCTTCCTGAACGCCTCAATTATTTCCAGTTGTTTCTTCACGAAATTCTCAGGAAAACCTAGTTCCTTCCAGCTTTCAATATCCATGCCTGCAGGATTCAGAAAGGTGAGCACATGGACTTTTGCACCCTTATCAGCGATGTCTGCCAGGAATTCAAGTCCTGGGTCGCCAATTGACTTGTAGGAAACACCCGCTACCTGGGCTGATGAGATTGTTATGAGTTTGTCTGCATTGTATATCTCACCAAGGCGCACAAGCAGGCGCAGCATCCTCTCCATTACTTCTCCGGCTTCACCTGCCAGTATCGCTTCCTCTTCACGGCTCAGAAACATAGAAATCCACTCTTTAATCAGTTACGATTTCGAAGTTTCCATGCTCAAATATGAGCGGGAAATAACCCCTTCTGTGATTTGTCCTGCGCATCTTCATGATGCTGAGGAAGAGATTGACTGCGTTCATCTCACGCCTGAGGTCGAGGTGTATAATTCCATCTGCCAGAAAGTCCTCACCGTAACTCATTGAGCCCGGTGTTTCCTCATGAATCAGAAATGTAGTTACCTTTAAATCTCTGAGCCACTCAAAGAGCTGGAACAGTTCGTCTCTCGGCTCCTTGAACTTTGCGAGCATTTCCAGGACTGGCAGTGAGTCGATTACAAGCAGATCAAAATTAAAATTGCTTTTGAGATTGAGAATGTACATTCTGAATATTTCAATCCACGCCTGCTGTCCTAACTGTGTCATCTTCTTTCTGAGCAGTCCCAGGTCAAGAATGCTCAGGTCTGAATCCGCACCTGGTCGTTCGAACCCCATACCGACCATATTCTCCGTCAAACTGGAGGCACTTTGCTCCAAGCTCACATAGAGTGCCTTGCGCCCGGCATCACATACATTTTTGTAAATAATGCCATATGCAATTGATGACTTCATTGTGCCTGGCTTTCCAAGCAAAAGCACTACACTACCTTCTGGTATGCCACCATCCATAATTTCATCAAGGCCCCGAACAAATGTCTTCACTCTTGGTATCATGGTAATCACGAAAACCAATATGTGTTTGTAGTATATATATTGTTCGCAAACCACGCCCATCTGTCGATAGCCATTCCTTACTCTGCACACGGATTGTCCTTCACCACAACAGTATCTCCAAGGAGGTCTCCGAGTCGCTGGGCATGCTTCGAACGGGCAATGAATATGATGGAAAATCCAGATGCTATGAGGAACACAAAACCAAGAGCTGCACCTGTTGCCTGGTAAATGAGATCTGGCATGATGACGAAGGTAATGCTGTATGAAAGAATTGTAAGTGCAATGAACCTTGTCAAATTGCGCATCATTGCAGCACTCACTCCAATTTTCCCGCCGTAGAGTTCCATTACTTTAATGTGCATAACCCGCTTGCCAATGGTTCTACCAGTGAAATATTCCAGCACTGTGAAATAGAGGAAGCAAACCGCACCTACGAGCGATGAGAAGCCAATCAGAATAATTTCATTCAGTTCCTGGGGATTTTTGTAAATGAATACGCCTGCAACAATTGCGAACGGCAGTATAATAAGAACGGAAATTACAATATCTATGAGATACGCCACAACTCGGGAGTATATGTCCGCATATGTCATCTGCCTGCATCTCTCGATCTCTCCCAGAATAAAATGTGCAGCATTCAACGCACGGTACGCATCGTACTGGTTTAGGTCAGCACGCCTTGCTTCGCTCAACAATACATTGTAGTCATACAGTGCATACAGTTTACCACGCTCTCTCAAAAAATCAGACACACTCTTGTTATCGCGAGCCACGAGTTTGTAGAACACATCAATTGCCTGTATTGCCTTTTCAAGTGCAAGATTGTATTTAGCAGATTGATACAGCACCCATGCCTCAGTCATGAGGTTTCTTACCGTGGAGTCAACTCTGCTGTATCTTGAGAATGCAGGCGAGTAATGCCAGAATTTTTTCCCGGTAAACGGAAGGAGCAGTAGCAGGGTAATCAGCCCGCCGAGAAATACCATGTCCATCGTTGCTGCACCACCAATTGCACCTGCAAACACCTTGCTCGTGTGATATATTTCAGGGAGATGGAAGATGTCCGCACCTACGAGAACGCCGAATGTGGTTGTGGAATATCCAAATAACAGCCCCTCGGCTTTCCCCCTGAATATTATTAATGAAATTAGAGCACCTCCGACTGAGGGTATGAGATAGTATGGAAATTCAGATGCAATGCCGAGTTCTGGCACATACTGTGTTACTGCATATGTAAGGAAAGCTACAACTTCAAACGCAGCAATTCCATAGAGACACACATCTCTTTTGCGAGCATGATAATAGGTAAAGCCAATAATCGCACTGGTTACAAAAATTCCTGCAACGATGTAAAATCTGTACGGGTAAACTTTCATAGACCATTGCATCAGATTTGCGTTTAAAATGAGCGTGTACACGACGCTCAGGGATGCAATAATTCCAGATAACAATAGCATCTCCCGTGTGTCAAGTGAGAATTTTTTCTTGAAGAAATACACGGAAAGTATGATGGGAATCACAGCACCACCGACATTCACGCCGAGAAATGTTTCGCCGTAGACGATGACTGGAATGTTTCCCAGCATACCCAGTAACGAACCAAAGAATAAAAGATAGAACTCCTTTTTAGTAATCAAAACTCCACTAAAACTTTTTGAAAAATCAAATGTGCCAATGTACAGCATGATGAATGTACATATCGGGATGAGAAATGTGAAGAGCGTTGCCAGGTAGAGCTCAACGATATCCATAAGAGAGAGTAATAAAAAACCCTAAATATAGTTTGTTATTTGAGCACCTGAATGAACAGTGACAGCAAGAACGCAAGAAAAAAAAGGGGCGCATACCTCTCAGTGGGCTCTAACACACTTCTTACCATGCTTAAACTTGTTGTTGGTTTGTTTACTGGCTCTATAAGCATAATTTCAGAGAGCTTGCACTCCCTGAACGACCTTGTGGCTGCGCTTATTGCCACCTATGCGGTGCATCAGTCATCAAAGCCGCCAGACAGTGAACATACCTATGGACATGGAAAAATCGAGAGCGTGTCTGCGTTGCTTGAAGCGTCCTTAATCATATTTGCTGCGGTGTTCATAATTCATGAATCAATTGATAGAATGATAAATCCCAGAGAAATTGATTACATGGAAGCAGGAATTCTTGTCATGTTTATATCAGTTTGCGTCAATATTTATGTGGGTTTGAAATTAAAAAGAACTGCAAGTGCCACATCATCCGCAGCACTGGAAGCGGACAGTGCACATCTTCTCACAGATGTGTATACCGCACTGGGCGTGTTCATTGGACTGGTTGTAATCAAAGTCACAAACTACTACATACTGGACCCGATAATTGCAATACTCGTGGCAATTTACATCATCAAAGTGGGCGTTTCATTAATAATAAAATCCGCTCGAGAACTTATGGATGCACGCATTTCAGCAGAGGAAGAAAAAAAGGTGCGACGCATTGTTAATTCACACAATACTGAGTTTGTGGAGATGCATGCGCTGCGTTCGCGCGTTTCAGGTTCAGATAGATATATTGACATGCATATCGTGGTGGCAAAGGATACCAGCATTAAGAAGGCACATGAGCTTGCGGACCACATTGAAAAGGAGATTGCAGAAAAGATGCCAGGTTATCATACAATGGTGCATGTTGAGCCCTGCGATGAAAACTGCGATAAATGCGGGAACAGAAAAAAGTGCGGTAAAGCTTGAATCTTGCTGGCTGTCTGGTGGAAGCACATCTCCTGCTGTGCTGCATTACCCTTATGCCTTTAAGCGAGGAGCAAACTTTAAATATTTCACCATCATTATATATATCATGTTCGAGAATGTGAAGATTGCCTGGCAGTACTTTAAGGAGTCGTGGCACTATATACGGACAAACCCGAAGATATTAAAAATTCCATTTGTGGCAATGGGTCTCTGGTTGTTGATTGTGTTCCCGCTCTTTCTCGTTACCCTGTTCGAATTATGGTTTCTGGTAATAACTGGCTCTTCGTCAATTGGAATTATCTTCATTGTGACTTTGATAATCGATGCGGTGTTACTCTGGTTTTTCACATACCTTGTTTCCTATGTCTACACGGGTATGATTGTGGCAGCGGTATATGCATCAGAAATCGGGAGGAAGGAGGGTTATCTGGATAACCTTAAAGGCAACTGGGGTGCACTTGCAAAATTTGCGGTGCTGAACATGCTCTTCACCGGTGCACTTTCAGCGGCTGGAAGCGCCATGCGTGGTCTCTCAGAGGTTGTACAGCTCATCGGAAAAGTTGGAATTTCCATAGTTGCATGGGTCTATCGCTACCTCACAATCTTTACCATCTGTGCGATTGTAATTGAGGAGATGAAGATGAGCAGGGCACTTAAACGAAGTGTGGAACTTGTTAGAAGGAAGCCAGTTGTTGTGCTCTTCGGAATGCTGATGTCTGACCTCATCGGCGTTGTTGTTGTTATAGTAATCTTCGCAAGTTTTATCCTGTTTCTTTCACTTGGCTTCTTCCTCGCCAGCATTTATGGCGAGAATGTTCTCATATGGTGCATCATGGGATGGTTCCTGTTTTTCCTGATTGTAGGGCTTGGAAGTGCGTTAATCATAAGTTTGGTAACAAATGTGTACTATGCCAAGGTATACCTGGATATGCTGAAGGAAGAGGGAAGCCCACTTTATAGAGAAACCCTGTCTGGTTATGCGGTAATGTACGATTACGATGAGCCAGCAATGCAGGCGGCGCTGAAATCCAGCTATATAACTTACGACCGCTTTATTGAAACCGTGAAAAATTCAGTGGAGTGGTGGGAAGAAAAGCTGAGCAACCGGGTACACTAACATACCAGGAGAGCACGCTTTATCTTTGATATCATTACCAAAAAACCAACGCATGCAGAGGATGCACACGCAAAATAAATTTTATACTTGCAAAAATCAAATAGGAAAGAAAAAAAGTTATCTGCGTTTACGCAGTGCAACGATGCCCAGCAGTGCAATCGCTACTGCAATCACGGCAATCGGCGAGAGTTCTGGCGTGGGATTGTTTAGTGGGTACATGTCATAGGCACCAGCACCGCCATCAATCGGATACGCATTCGGTGTGCCCCAGTCATGTCCGTCCCAGTTGCTCCAGTAGTTGCCTTCCTGTGCTGTGTTATCATACCATGTATTACTGCCAGCACTGTCGTATGCCTGGGAGTTTCCGATCACGCCCTTGCCTGCACCGTTGTTCTGATAGAAGTTGTTGTGATGGATAATATTACCTGTAGAACTAGTTATGATGTAGATTGCGTACTTTCCGTTGTAGTAGAAGTTGTTGTTCGTGATGTTGTTGCTTGAGGAGTAAACTAGGACTATGCCATAAGAATTGTAGGAGCAGTTGTTGTTCATGATGTAGTTGGTTGACGATTTCACTACGCTGATTCCTTTGTGTTTGTTATAGTTTGCTACATTATTCGCTATAATATTGTTGTTCGCATTGTCTTCCAGATGAATTCCGTTGCCATCTGAGGGAGAGCTTGCGCCGTTGTAATTCGCAGTGTTCCCGGAGATTGTGTTGTTTATTGAATCACTCACTACACGAATTCCCTGAATGCTGTTGTTGTTTGCAGTATTGTTTGTAATCGTGTTTGATGATGCTCTGTCATATAATGCAATGCCATACTGGTTGTTATTTGCGGTATTGTTATTGATAACATTATTGCATGAGTTGCCTCTCAGATATATTCCGACACCCGTGTTTTGTTCTGCTATGTTATTGGACAGAGTGTTGTATGAGGAACTGTACATATAAAATCCGCAATCTGAGTTGCTGTTTGCGGTGTTGTTAATTATAATGTTATTTATGGACACGGATAAATAAACTCCCTCCTGGAGATTGAAACTCACGGTATTATTTATGAGGTGATTATTACTTGAGGATACAAGATATATGCCATACCGAGAATTGCCAGAGCAGTTGTTGTTTGTGATAGTGTTGTTGCTTGAGGCATACTGATATATCCCAATTATGTTCGTGGTGAATGTGTTGTTCTCTGCCATCCCATTCGTTACATTCTGCATGCACAATCCTGCACCCGTCGGGAATCCTGCGGTGTTCGTTGCATTTCTGATTGTCCAGTTGCTCACTAAAAACCATGCATTTGTGTTTTCCACCCAGATGCCAAATGTAGATGGTGTACCGCTCACATTTGCGTTGAGATAATACCCGTTTATTCTGTACGGATTACCAGATGTGCCATCACCTGGCCAGCCATACAGTATTGCGTAATAACTTAAGTTTTCGTTTCCAATAATGTGCAATGGCGGAAGTGCTGGCTT
>Ga0078972_1003688_pt1 | contig 44851 bp, 81 predicted proteins | sample YelNatPaOPGAMG01_FD_67568 | JGI IMG/M metagenome (GOLD analysis project Ga0078972, IMG submission 67568) | Hot spring thermophilic microbial communities from Obsidian Pool, Yellowstone National Park, USA - OP-RAMG-01 (SPADES assembly) (version 2) | ecosystem: Environmental > Aquatic > Thermal...
ATGCCCCCGCTGGCCTAATACAATCCGGGAACGCTGGGGCATCTCCTCTACCGCTCAATAAGTTCTCAACGGACCCGGCCCAATACTTGGAGATAACCATAGACAATAGCGCTGGGTCCACATCGGCCTCCCAAACCATAATATTGGAAGCCATAGAGTATGAATATGAGGACGTTGGAAGGCCAGCTAGGGAATACGATGAGATAACCAACAGGGGCCATATAATGCATAGGAGCGCCTAAGGTCCGCTAAGTTAACTTAATTAACCTAAGGCCGGCTTCGGGGGTTTGGGGATAAATGGCCGACTACTATTTCAACATATATGAGTTCACGAAGGATGCGCCCATAAACGATAACTTAGCCTTGGCCCTCGGTAGGCCAGCCAGCTATCTGCATATTATGGTCCTCGAGGGGGATATTGAGGTGAGGGTGAACGCCGGCAATTGGATATCCCTATCCAGCGCCGGCAAGAACGATGAGCTGGAGATAAAGTCGAAGGATGCGGAATACTCCCTTTGGATGGATAACTTCGAGATGAGGACTGGGAGCACTACCCCAGTGAGGGTATGGGTATTCGCTAGGTAGGGAGGTAGTGGGGAGGTAATGGATGATGGGGGAGAGGGGGGAGAGGATGGAGCTGGCCCTAATAGCCCTTATTGCCTTGGTGGCCATAGTGGGCATATTCGCCCTCATGGTCCTCATGCTCAACAATAGGTCTGAGGCCGGTGGCTTATTGATAAGGAAGACCGATGATGGCTATATGATCCTCTCCCTCCCCCCAACCTATAAGGCGGTGGGCCAAGGATGATGGCAAAGGCATCCCCAGCTTGGGATCTGGCCTTCAGGATAATATTGGCCGACTTAATGGGCGGAGGGGCCCAAGGGCAAGCAATGGCCCCCCCTCAGCCCTCCTTTTACCTCTCCGATATAGTCCAATTCCCCAGCCCCTATCAGAAGAGGTGGTTGGAGCCCAATGAGGAGGGCTTGGTTTGGTCATATAGGTTGCCGGCCAATCATACCGCCTTCATCACGGCAATAGGCATAAGGAGGGTGAGGAAGGGGGACTATTATTTCTATAAGGGCTCAAGGCTGGTGGATGAGCCCAATAGCACCTTCGCCTATGGCTCGATAGAGGAACCCACCTTATTCGACATAGGGCTTAATACCAGCCAAGAGGACATAGAGTTCTGGGGCTTGAATGGGGATACACAGGGGGCCAACTTCGAGGTCCTATGCAGGGGCTTCTCAATACCAACGGATAAGGTGGATGAGTTCTTCGCCATGCTCGGCAGGAGCGGGGTGAGGGTGGGCGTTGGCTAGGGTATTCGTCCCCCCAATGGAAGAAGATTTAATTAAGGTAAAGAAGGAAAAGGAGGTGAAGGAGGTGAAGGAAAATGGTTAATGTCTATTCGGATGCCAATGGGCTGGCTTCCTTCCTTGTCTCCCCCGGAACCTACACAATTAAGGTAAGTAAGGCTGGCTATCAACCTGTCCAAACCACTGTATCTGTAACTAAGGACACGACAATAACGATAACCTTGACCCCAATCCAATATACTTTGACCGTGAAGGTCATAGATGCCTCCACTGGCCAGCCTATATCTGGAGCAACTGTGGAAGTGGTCTAAAGATGGTGGTAGTGAACCCGAAGAAGGCTGTAGAGAAGTATTGTTCTTCCTGTGAGTTAGATACATCGGGAATCAGAGGTATTGTTTGTTGGCCTTGTAAAACTTATATGACTATGGGCACATGGAGCGATAATTTTTACATACAAAACAAGGACAAAATCCCTTGTTATGACGGAATAGATGATGAAAGAGCGTTTGCATTAGAAAATGGTCTAACTCCTCTTATAGGAGGAGATCAAGCCTATGTGTATAGGGATCAATGGCTACCATTTGTGGGAAAGGATTACTCTCCTTTCTTAATTCCGGTCTATATTACAAAGCCTTCAGAAGTATTTGTGAGGGTAAGACTTACGAAAGTATGGGGCTGGCCCGATGGTTCTCCTCCTTATTATCCTTGGGTTTTGGTTGCAAAAGGAGCCGATAATGCGCGCATCTATCCAGCTTATCAGGGAAGAGGGGCATGGGCTTGGAATGTAGGAACTGACAATCATGGTTATTATTTTACGGGTATTGGACTTGACACAAATTGGCATGTGTGGGGGATTAAGAAACCATTTTCTACAAGCTTCCTCTCCTTTTACAAAGATGGGTCAACCCTTCGCTTTAGTGATATGATCGCAAGTTATGATAAGTTGAATATTGGGAGCATGTATGAGAATAAATCCTTTTTGCCCATTGAGATCAATCATCCCGTTGTAGCTGGGAATGTTCCAATTGAATGCGATTGGGTTGAAATAAGAGATGAAGATGGTAAAGTGCTTTATAGGGAGGACTTTGATGCTTCTGGGGGAACAATAACTTTGAATCCGGGCCAAATCTTTACCATAACCGAAGATATGCTTTTAAAGAAGTTGACAGTGGAAATAAAGGATCAGGGAGGATCACCAATTAAGGATGCATTGGTGGAGGTGAGCCAATAGGATGCAGGCCTTAACCGATCAACAGGGTCTGGCCACCTTTAAGCTCCTGCCGGGGACCTATACCATAACCGCTGAGGCCGATGGCTATAATCCCCATACGGCCCAGATAACCATGGATGGGGATAAGGAGCTGGAGATGCCTTTAAGCCCAATACCTCCACCTACCCCTCCACCTACCCCCTATACGGCCCCTACCTCTACCTTTATATTGCCCGCCCTTGGCTTAATTGGATTGGGGACCTTGGCCCTATTGGCGGTAAAGGGCTCAAAGGATAAGGGTAAGGATAAGGAAACTAAGGAGGTTAAGGGGGCTAAGGGGGCGAGGGCTTAATATGGGCCGCATATTCCCGCCCTTGGAAAAGAGGATATTCCCCTCCTATTGGCAACCCCCAATAGAGGAGAAGCAGGAGATAAGGGATAGCATGAACTTCCATTTGAGAAGGACAATTCAGGAAACTCAAACGATAACGGATGATGTATATCGCTATCTAAGGAAAGCCCCAATTATTGAAACGCAATCAATAACGGATGGCGGAAGCTATATATTGTCGAAGCCAATAATAACCCTTCTTCCAATAGCTGATACTTATTTGGCTGAAGGAGAAGATGTGAATAAAAATTCGGAAAACGTATTGAAAGTTAAGGTAAATGATGTAACGGGAACAGACTGTAGGTTTCGACCAATATTAAAATTTGATTTATCTCCATATATGGGTTATACTGTATTTTCAGCACAATTAAAAATTTATAATTGCTATACATGCTCTGGGTCTCCTACAGCTATTCAATGGGCCTGTTATAGACTTACAAACGATTGGTCGGAAACTGGGGCTACATGGTATCATAGAACAGCAACAGCATATTGGAGTAGTTATGGAGGTGATTATACTACAACTGACGGAAATGTTCAATATGGGCCAGCACAAGGTTCATGGATAACTTTTGATGTAAAAAATATCGTTCAAGGTTGGCTTAACAATTCATATCCTAACTATGGTTTTATATATAAGTCATATAATGAAGTTGAATCAACAATGTATGAGTGGTGGTCTTATTCAAGAGAAGGGACTGATGTTGATGCGCAATATAGGCCAAGATTAATTCTTCAATTACAAAAAACGGGTTCAATTTAAGGTGATTTAAATGATTGTCAATGTAGGTAAAAATATACAGGCCTACCTTTTAACCGGCAATACGACCGCGATGGGCTTCCCGACTAGGATGGCCATTGGGACGGGCACTACAGCGGAGACCCTAAACGATACGGCCCTCCAGAACGAGGTATATAGGGCCCCCTTCCTATCCGGTTTTCCCGCCGTGGATACCGTCAACCATAGGGTTACTTATAGGTCCGACTTCTCCATAACCGCCTCCTATAATATAAGCGAGATAGGCCTATTCACGGCCGCAACTGGGGGCAATATGTTCAATAGGAAGACCTTTGGGGCAATACCGGTCCAAAACGGGGATACCCTCACCTTCGATATAATCATCTCTTATTGTAGGGCCATTAGGTGCCCCAACTGCAATAAGCTCCTCTCCTTTAGGGTATTCGGCAAGGAGGTATTCGGCCTCAGGAGGCATATCTGCTCATATAGGAGGGAGGGGGATAATAGGCATATACACGTCGTGGTCTATGAGAGGGCCGAGTCAAGGGATGAGCCTTGGCCGAGGAGATAACCATACCCTTTCTGGCCAATATAGATAAGGCCTCTGCCCCCAATGCCCCAACGAGGCAAACCCTCACTTGGCTGGCCCAAAGGGATGGCAAGGTGGTTTATATGGACTTCATCTTCTACCCCACTATGGAAACGCTTAGGGTTTATGCCAAGCTATGGGATGGCTCGGAGGAGAGGGACATAATACACTTCGCCACGGGCTCCTTGACCTATATAGCCCTCCACGATGCCAGCATAAGGATCCATTGCAATAAGGACTTCAGGGCGGGGGATGAGATAAGGATAACGGGGGAGAATTGGGATACGGCCGATCCCCATAGGATGAGGGTATTCGCCACGGTGGAGCTATATTGAGCTATATTAAGCCAAAGGGGATTAAAGGGGATTGGGGATATGGTTAAGGATATGGTCAAAGGTAGGGCCAGCTGTAGGGCTAACTGTAGGGCCGACAGTAAGAAGGGTGGTAATTGGGCCCCAAACCCATATTTGCTGAATTACCAACCTTGGGAAAATTCACCTGACTTAAGCATTTTTGGCCTTGTGGGATCAGGGTCCTTTGCCGGTCAAATCCCTTACCTTGGCTTTAACCTTGGCCCTACCTTAACCTTAATAAGCCCGCCAACGAGGGCTTAATGGGATAAGGGGGTGGCCTTAACCTATGGTCGATGAATTCGCCCCAAAGACCTTCCCCAGGAACATAATAACCGTTGATAGCTCCAGCCCGTTGATAACCTATGCGGGCACATGGGAGGATATACCCTCTCCTAGGGCTTGGGGCCAAAAATATAAGCGGTCCTCTAAGCTTGGGGATACGGCCTCCTTTACCTTTACGGGCACGGCCATATTGGGCAGGTTCCTATTCTCCCCCCAATCCTCCTCCACCCATTGGTTCAGGATAGATGGCGGGGATTGGCAACCCCTAAACCTATTGGATGAGACCGAATATTTCGACTGGTGCGTATTGGCCTATAACCTCCCCAGGGCCCAGCATACGATAGAGCTTAAGGTTGGGGAGGATGGCAAGCATTTGAACATAGACTGCTTCAGGTATGAGGTGGAGGAGGGGGCCCTGCAGGTCGATGCCATGATAGAGGCCATGATAACGGCTAGGATCACCGAGCTATCCAAGGCCTTTGGGAGGACCGATTGGCTAAAGGTGGTGGAACAAGCGCCGGCAACTGGGGTATATTTCCAAAACCCATCCGACCTAACCGATGGGGACTATACCTCGATCCTGATGGATATTAAGAGGAGGGCAATCACGAGGCCATTGGGCGATCAACTGGCTTATTTTAAACAGGCAACCACGGGGGAGCTTCAACCGGACATAATAAAATGGGGAGGGACTTCCCTCACAGGAAGGGATATTAGCCAAGACCTATCTAAGCTCTCAAGCTGGGATGAGAGCGGGAGGGCGAAGGTCAATGTGGCAACGGCGGGCGGAAATAACATAATTATAGATAAATTGACACAGACGGCGTATAGGACATACACGGCATCGATGGGTTATCACTCCGAAACCCGCGATGGCGTAACGGCCGATTCCAATTGGCGCGGAATGTTCTTTAGGCCGCTTATGCAAGGTTGTATCCAAGGCTTCCTCATTAACATGAAGAACACGAGCGGCGCCAATGCAACCTGTTATATAAGTTTGTATCCTTACCCTCACGGGCCGCGCTTATACCGCTATAGCTTCACATGTCCGGCTGGGACCGACGGCGTGATCTGGGCCGGGGCGGAAGCGATAGGACGGCCCTTCTGGCCCTATGATTCGCTATTCGTTGTTATAGATCAAGGCTTGAGCGCCACCGTTGGCCTAGGCTATAAGAGCGTTAGCCCCTATGAGGGCTTCATGAGCGGCGATGGCGGCGTAACGTGGTATGACACACCGCACCGTTATCTCATAACCGTTCAGCTCGCGGCCGCGAATCCCGTGGTCCTCCCCGTCAGCGGCATCGTAACCAACGTTCCGATGCCGGGCACGACCAGCTCATACGCGACCGGCGGCGTTACGCTTAACCCAGGAGAGAAGAAAACGATCGCGAGCGTTTACGGGGCGGGAAGGCTAATACACTGTCATTTTACCGCTACCCGCGATGACGTGGCGTTGATCTTCAAGATCGATGGAGTTGAGCTGCATGACTTCGCGGTCGGCGGGAACACGCCCGCCAACTTGGCGAGGGGCTTCACCGCATCGACGCCCGGTATATCGCTGTTAAGGAGAACGCTGGATGGCCAATCCGATATGCTGATCACTTTGCCGCTTGAGTTCAGGCAATCGATCGAGTTCATAGCGGAGAACTTGGAGTCGGTGAGCGTAACCGCTGAAATTAACGCATACCTATCGCTCTTGAGGTGATTGTATGCGCATAAGCGAATACGTCGATAATCTCCGGAAGGATAAGAGCGTTATGGCCATCAGGGTGGAGCAGGGTGATATAATCGAAGATAGGAGCACTTGGGATCCCAAGACCGGCGAGCGGAAGCCTGACTTCGTTCAAATCGCCGTTGTGAAATACGCAAAAGTCAATCCCTCCGGTAAGGTAAAGCTATTCCAGAGGCGCCTATTCGTTCGGAACCTCGGCGAGCCCTTATTTGCCCTGGATTACCTAATGAAGGGGCCATCCAAGCCCTTGGTTATGGAGGCCAGCTTATTTGACCTAATCGTCAAGGATATCATGGCGGCAAGGGAGGAGGGGATAAGCATCTCGGACATATTTAGCCGTTCCTTGGCCTTCCTTAGGGAATATTATGACCAGATGGCCATTTGGGAGATCTTAACCAAGGGGCCCGCTAAGTCCCTAATGGATAACGCCTTCCTTATCGATCATTTGGTCAGGTCCGTTGGCATTAGTAAGCTGGAGGCCTTATCCTTATACGATATATTCGCCCGCCTATCCTCATTCCTTAGGGTTTTGCCCGAGGCCATGATATTCTCCGAGATAACCACCTTCCTTAAACCGGGCCTATTCCTTTATGATAGCCTTAAAGTGGATGCCCTATTTACCTTCCTTTACCATAAGAGGGTCTCCGATGCCATAACCGCAATGGATGCCCTTAGGTTCAAGCCCCAAAAGTATGTCTCGGATACCCTAGCCCTCTTGGATGAGATGAAAAGGATAGGGCAATTTAAGCTCGCCATAATGGACTATATTGGCCTCAAGCCCTATGATCTAGTTTATTTGCCCGAGCTTGGCATATGGGTCCTGATAGTGGAGAAGAGGGAAGGCGGATTGGGGGTTGTCATCGCCTAAATTGGCCAAGGTAATGTCCAAGAGGCCGATTAGGGTCCTCCTATATAGTCTGGCCTTTGGGGTCCTATTAACTATGGCCCAAGGCTCCCTAACTTACCTATTCGAGAGGCTTGGCCTATTAATGGTCCTATTCAGGCCGATAAGTTATCCGCCGCTCATCTGGGGCCTTGAGAGCTTATTATTATATGTTGGCCTTACCTATCTGGCCTGGGCCTTTGTATCCTACCTATTGCTAAGCCTATTCATTAGCGCCGAGGTGGAGGCCGAGAAGAGGGAGATATTGAGGGCCTTGGATGGCTATTTGGCATTGGTCCCATCCTGCCCAATGAATAGGCCCCTAAATAGGCCCCTTAATGAGCCCTTGAATATATCCCCGCCAAAATACGAGCTGGATAAGGAGGAGGATAAGGCGGGGGATAAGGTGGGTTCGGACTAAGCCCATAACCAAGCCCATTTTCAAGCCCATATCCATACCCAGATTTTAACCCAATTTTTAGCCCAGATTTACCCTAGATTTACCCCGGATAAGCCATACCCCTCCAAATGGCCCCAAAATATTATCACCTTCATGTCAATGGTTAAATATGGTCCTTTACCATCCTTTGCCCTATTATTAACAGGATCTGGTACATTAAGGAATCGATGGCGAGGACATCTAGATTCCCAAGGCTCAAAATACCCACTCGGAGGGGGGTCCATGATGGATAAGCTCAAAATGGGCTTATTTTGGCCTGCAAAGGCTTAAAATGATCCATTTTATCTTGGAGGGTGGAAAGCTTAAAATGAGCTTATTTTGGTTAAACGGGCCCATTTTTGCCTTTTCCTTTTCTCCCCATCTTGGAGCTGGATTTGGATCCCCTTACCACTTATTTAGCCCTTCTTTGGCTTAACCAATAGGCCCTTTTTCCTCAATATCTCCTTGCATTCCGGGTCCAACTTAAAGCACTTGGGGTCCTTTAGCCATAGGTCCCCCATTACCGAGCACCTACCCCCCTTATGCTCGGCCAGATATTTGCGCGGGACATTGGCCCATATCTTGGCAAATGGATGATGGTCGGGTAGCTTGCCAACGTCATGCAATATCTCATGGGCCAATATCCTTGAGCAAAGGGAGGGCTTATCCAATATCCTCTTGTTTATGGCTATCCTCACGGTATGGTCATAGGTTTCGGTAAAGCCGGATAAGAGGGGGTCATCTATGGCCGTTATCCTCCTCCCCTCCCTCCTAAGTATATTGTGGACCTTATCGGCATCCACCCCCAGCCCCCTTAGCTCCTTAAGGGCCCCCTCATAGCACCTTAACAACTTGGCCTTTACCATTTAGGCCGCCCCGTTGAGCTCCCTCCTTAGGGCATTTATGGCCTCCATAGTCTCAGGGGGGATATTAATATTCCCAATCCTATCCCTTAATAAGTCGGATAAGTTGAGGCTTACGAACCAAAATTGGCAAAGGAACAATATGAACTCGGAATAGGAGGGGAAACAGCGGCCCAAGATAAGCTCGGCGCTGGCCTTGGCCTTTACCACGGCCTCATAAGCGTCCTCCTTTATGTTTATGGTGGTCTTGGCCAGCTTAACCCTGCCCCCCCTTTCGTGCTTAGTAAGGTGCCTCCCCAAGTTATAATAGACCTTGCCGCATATTGGGCAGGGGGCCATGTTCTTTACCTGTCCCCTCAACTCGCCCTCCTTATAAGGGGATAGATATGCGATAAATATATTTCTTTTTAAAGGGGTATGGGGTGGGTAGGGATAAGCGGGATAAAGAGGGGCTAAGGAATTGGCCCTTGAATGCATAGTCTTCACGACGGAGAGGGTGGATAAGACCAACTTCGATAAGCACCCAAGGCTATTGGTGGACTGGGATGCTAAGATGGCCTATGAGATGGAGAAGGCCTGCGATGATTGCGTAAGGGCCGATAAGATATCGATAAGGACCGTGGACCCCACCAATTACCCCTATCCTTATACCAATTGGCCCGAGGGCTATTTTTGCGTCTTATATGGCCTAACGTTGGCCAGTAAGAAGTGCGGATCCTATACCAATGATTGGGGCCCCAAGGTTGGCTATCCATGCACTCCCCTTATGCCGGCTGGCATAGCCTATTTAAATGGGACCCAAATAGTGGATGGGGGCTCCTATACCATAAGCGGCCCCTTTAAGATAACCGTCAAGATAACCCAAGAGAGGCAATATGTATCCCAAATAAGGATCCAGATATTCGACATGTTCACCCAAGCCGTGGTCGTGGATGATAGGATAACCCCAGCGGATAGCGAGGTGGAGAAGACATATTCCTTACCGCCCATCCCCACCGGGTTCTATTACAACCTCTACATATACCTGATAACCACGAGCGGGGACTATATCTATGTGGTCAGGGTGGCCAAGCTATTAAGCCCAACACAGGCCCCCAAGTCCACCAACTTGACTATGGTGGCCGATAAGGACAGCGCCTTAGTTGGGGAGGAGATAACCTTCAGCGGTAAGCTAACATTGGCCGATACGGGGGAGCCCTTGGTAAGCTATGGCGTCTATGTTTATTGCCAGGGCGGTAAGGAGTTAACTAGGGGGGTAACCGATAAGAATGGGGAATGGTGGGCCAAATGGACCCCACAGGTTAAGGGGACTTATAATGTCCATGCCGAGTTCCCGGGCATATCCAATACCTATTCCCCATCCAATACCCCGGAGATAACCATAGTCGTTAACGAGGCCCCTCCGCCTACGCCTCCACCTACGCCCCCACCTACGCCCCCATCTAACAATACGGCGCTCCTAGCCCTTATATTGGGAGGGGCAATAGCGGTTGGGGTAATAGGGGCTGCCTTGGCCTCCAAGGGAGGCGAAGGGGCATGACCATAAGGCTATTGGCGGATGATGGGAAGGGGAATATAGCCCCGGCAATAAGGGTGAACATCGGCCAAAGGTTCTGGTTTAAGGGCAATGCGGATCCAAATAAGGCGGTGGATATATGGTTCGATGAATATGAGCCCTATCCCCCGCATAACTATAAGGAAAGCCATTGGCTATGCACCGTGGAGAGCAATGATGCGGGTTATTTCGACACCTTCCCCTATGATACGTGCACAATAGAGGATACCGGGAGCACGGATGAGCATGGCAATAAGATATACAGGCTGGTGCAAGCCAAACAAGGGGCCATATGGCAGGGGCCGATGCTGGGCCCATTGGCCTTTACGGCCACCAGCGGGGATGATAAGAGCAATGTGGTCACCGTTGGCCTAGCCCCCACAACAATGCAGAGCCAGCTTATGATCCTAATCGGCTTGGGCGCCTTTGGGGCCTTATTGGGAGCCCTTGCCGCCGCCTTAACCGGAGGGGGTAAGGGCAAGTAATGGACATGGAGGAGCTGGAGATAGTAAGGGAAGCCCTAGAGGAATATGTAAGGCAGAGGGGATTGAATAAGGCCAAGATATTCTTCTTTGATCAGTTATCCACATTCGATCAGCTCATAGAGGACCTAAGGCTGGGCAATGAGAGGGGGAGGGAATTCGCCCGCTTGGTAATAGAGAGGGGCTTGGATTATGCCCTCACCCATCGACATAGCTCCATATTCGATACCTTGGCCGATAAGATGGAGGGGAACCAAGGGAGGTTCCTATTCGCTTACCTCCTCCCCGTCCCAATAATATTGACCCCTAGGCAAATGGCCGAGCATATAAGGAATAGGACCGAGGATGGCAAGATATGGGTTAAGGGCTATTTAAAGGCCGTAATGGAGAGGAGGGTATTTGCCGATAAAGAACAGGGCCTTAATAGATAGCCCGGTTTGGAAGGATAGGACCTTGCTCCAAAACCCGCCCTATTATGAGTTCAGGTTCGATTACCTAATGGACTATATGAAATGGGTTACGGACTATACCGAGGGCATATTAAGGGGCAAGGGCTTTGACGTTGAGCGCTTAATAGGGGAGGAATGCACGGAGGACAATATTAAGAGGGCCCTTAAGGACTTCGATCCCATCTTACATATACATGCCAGCCACGGATGCTGTGTCCCCCCTGAGACCCTTATATGCGCCAATGAGGAATTGCGGCCGATTTCGGAACTAAGCAAAGGGGAGATGGTATTAACCCACCTTGGGAGATATAGGCCCATAGTCAACGTCTTCAAGAGGCGCTATGTTGGGGATTTGGTAAGGATAAAGGCAAAATACTCTCCCCCAATGATGCTAATGATGCTTACGCCGGACCATCCGGTTTTGGTCGAAACGCCAAAAGGCCCCATGTGGCTCCCCGCTGGAAAAATAAAGGCGGGGGATGACATAATATGGGTCCTTCCAGAGGAAGGGGTGAAAGGGGAATTAGGGAGCTTATTGGTGGTTCCTTATGTAACCTTAGAGGTAATGGACATAGAGAGGGTTCCTTATGATGGCTATGTTTACAACTTAGAGGTTGAAGAGGATAATTCATATTCGCTCTTTGGGGCTACCGTCCATAACTGTAATGGCTTAACTGGAGCCCCTTATAAGCCCTATGCCCCTCCCGGCATGCCCGAACAACCATCCTTTGTGATAAGGAGCCAGCCCTATGGATGGTGCCCGACTAGGGCCCCCCTTGAGGCTCCCAATGGGGCCTGTCCCTTCATCGACGTCCCCAACGTGGACATGGATATTGGTAGGATATGCGTGGATATGGCCTGCATAACCAATAGGTGGTTGGCCGAGGCCAGGATAGAAGCCGGCGCATTGGCCACAATAGCCTATGATGACCTGCTGATGGCCATATTGGGCCAAAAGAGGGAGGAGTGGTGGATTGAGGAGATATGCATGAGGGAGGCCTATAATGGGCCGGTAATGGCCCTCGCCGAGGGCAAGACGGTTGGGGAGGCCCTCTCCTTTGCCTTCGACTATTATAATAAGCTGGCCGATAGGATAGAAAGGGAGCACCCAGAGGATGCATCCTCCATAGTCCCTGCCCTCCTCGGCAATAGGGATATATTGGCTTCAAGGGGCCTACAATCGGCAACAGCGGGGGAGCCAAGGCTTACCGAGGTTAGCCCCCTCTCAATGGCTATGGCTATGGGGGTTCCGATATTGGCCAGCTATTTGGCTTATAAGGGGATAAGGGGGATCAAGCATGGCAAATGAGCACTTAACCTTCAGCTATAATAGGGCCAAGGATATAGTGGCCAAATACCAATGGTTCATGTTCACCAACTTCGCCAAATACATAAGGTCCGTTGGGATAGGGGAGGAGGGCATAATAATAGGGGTCTCCGAGGAATACATGGGGGATAAGTTAAGCGGCCAACTATTGCCATCCGATAAGTTCTTCGAGCTATTTGGCCTATGGAAGTCGGCCGAGGGGCGATATTATTACGATCCAAAGGGCTTCAAGGAATACGTCCTCAACTTAACCGGCTCAACTGAGATGGCCTCCGGTAAGATAGAGTTCCCAAAGGAGATAGAGGGGATACCGGTTAAGGAGGAATTAAAGGGCAGGGTGGAGCTCCTTTATGCCCCATTGGAAGAGGTAAGCCAAGAGGTGATGCAGTATAGGCAATATAGTAGGCCATTTTATGGCGGGCAAAGCATAGCCCATATCAATATAACCGCCGGCACATTTACCTGCATAGTTTGGGATAAGAGGACCGGCAAGAAGGTCCTATTGAGCAATAGGCATGTCTTCTCCCCCCTTACCACGGGGACCTTGCCGACGACTAGGTGCATAGGGGACCCAAAGGTTGGGGACCTAATAGTCCAGCCCGGCCCAAAGGATATAGTCGATCAGGGAGGGGATCCAAAGGACCCCAAATATATAGTCGGCAAGCTATTGAGGGCGGCTCCCTATGATAGCTGGTGGACCGGTTCCTTATTGAAGACGGATAGCGCCATAGCCGAGGTATTGGATGAAAGCCTCGTAAGCGAGGAGATATTGGGCATAGGGAAGGTGAATGGGATAACCGAGCCGGAAATAGGCATGCATGTAAGGGCAGTTGGGAGGACCAGCGGATATAGGGAGAGCGCGATAAAGGAGGTGGATGTTTGGATACCCCTTTGCACCTGTGGGGATGCCTATGTCCCGGTCATATTGGAGTGCTGTTTGCCAACCCCATTGATAATGTGCGTGGTCCCCGGCGTGGAGGCCAAGCTGATGACGGATTGCTTCCAATTGGGGCCAAATAGCGGTTATCCGGGGGATTCGGGCTCAATAATAATGAGCGATGATAATAAGGTGGTGGGCCAGCTATTTGGTGGGGATTCGATAACCCATTCGGCCGTTTGTAGCAAGGCCAGCAATATCGAATCCATATTGGACGTTAGCTTTACGCCTTATACGCCCAAGCCATCCCCTTGGCCGGTTATATTGGCCGCCTTGGGCCTCGGCATAATAGGGACTGGCCTATGGGTCTTCCTAAGGTCCATATTCAAGGGGGTGGAGGAGGCCAAAGGGGCTAAGGGGGGTAGGTCCTAATGGCATCAATGATATGGCCATTTGACCCTAGGATCCTAATACAGCCCCAAGATCCCTTGGTATTTGACCTAGCTTGGAAGCTCGGCGATCCAAAGGCCATATTCGAATATGTAAGGGATGGGATAGAATATAGGATGGAGGAGGGGGAGATATGGAGGAGCCCCGCGGAGACGATAGTCCTGGGCCAAGAGGATTGCGATGGGAAGGCCATCTTATTGGTCAGCATGTTGAAGGCGATAGGGGAGGATGCCTATGTGAGGATAATCAAGTTCCCTTATGGGGGCCATGCAACCGTTGTTTGGAGGGGCAGGTATTTGGATCCATCGGCCAACCAAGCCTTTGAGGAGGATATAGCTTATGGCCCCTATGAGGTCATAGCCGACTTCGATGACATAAGGCTGGATGTCTATAAGGAGGAGCCATTCCTGAACATAATGTTGGGATGGGCGAATAAGTTGGATAAGTTGGGTAAGGTAAGGGGATTAAGGGGGTGCGGGTAAATGGGCAAGCTGATGGAGGAGAGGATCTACCCGGCCTATTGGACATATAGCGGCAAGGCCTATAAGGGCAACGTGGAATGGCATAGCTTAACCATATTGGACATTAAGTGGTTCGTGGAGGATGCCGTGGAAAGGGAAATAAGGAATAAGGGAGGGGAACCCCTCTATATAAGGGTCTATGATGAGGGGGATATTATTGAGCCTATCCATGGCCTAGTACATAGGTATAGCATGGAGTTCGCCTATTATTGCCCCAACGAGGCCTATTACCTCTTCCCTTGGGAGGCGGTCATCTTTGCCATCTTGGCCATAATAGCGATCATAGCCATTTGGTATGCCCTTAGGGAGGTCAAGGAGATAATATGGGGGCCGGGAGGGGAGAGGACAATAACCCCGGTCTCAATAGCCTTAATGGGCCTGGGGATAGGGATAGCTGGATTCGGCATAGGCTATATGATAAGCAAGGCGAGGGGGGAGGGCAAAGTTGAGCGAAGGGGTTAAGGAAAATAAGGTGGATAAGGAGATAAGGGAGCTGCTAAGGCCCTGTCTTATGTTGGCCAGGAGGTTATATGGCATTGACCCAAACCTTAAGGTCTTCGCCTTACCGGATGAGAAGAGGGGGGCTTGCCTCATGGATGTAAGCGATGAGAGGCTGGATGAGGTGATAAGCAAGGGAGGGGGAACGCCGGGGGCTTGGTCCAGTAGGCCCTCCTTATTAATAGGCAAGGACATGAGCGTATTGGAGGGGGATATACCGATAAATATGCTCTCATTGGCTAAGGAGAGGAGGCCTTGGATAGATAAGCTGGAGATACCGGAGGGCTGTAAGGTGGATGGCTTACATATCCACGATTGGGGTAGTCCGGCCGTCCACGTCCATATTAAGTGCGATCCCAAGGCCTATCCCAAGCTGGCCGACTTAATAAGCAAGGCAATGGAGATCTCAAGGCTAATGGCGGGCTAATGATGGGTTAAGGAAGCTGGATATAATGCAATGGTCATATGGGAACAGGAAATGGAAAATGAGGAGTATATAAAAAATAAGATAAGCCAATTCATTAGAGGTGATGGCCAAGGTGAAGAAGGAGAAGAAAGAAAATGCGTTGTTAATGACAACCATTGGTCTTCTCTCAGGTGTGGAAGGGGCGCACTTCTTTAGAGTCTGCTGAATAGGCAGGCGAAGAATGCTCGCCTCCCTTCCAAGATGACCATAATGAAGTTCGTGGAGAATGAGGAGGATAGGCAGAACATAATAAGCGCCATTTGGGAATCCGTTGGCCTTAGCTTGGGCTTGGGGGCCGTGGTAAGCGGCGTAAGCTATATGGCCAAGCAGAGGTATTGGTGGATACCATTTGCCATTAACGCGGCCCTAACCACCGGGATGGCCCTATTGTATTGGAGCGACATACAGCGGGCAATGGCCAAGGCGCAACAAGGGGTAGTGGTCTATGAGTATACAGGGTGAGATAAGATGGCAAATGGGGATTTGGAATATATAATGGGCATCGCCGCTGGGTTTGCCGTTGGATCGGCCATAAGTTATACCGCCCTGAAGGGGATAATTGGGCCAAGGTGGAGCGCCATCCTAATTGGCCTAAGCGGGTTTGGCCTCATCTATTACTTAATAAGCAAGGGGATAATAGGGGGGATAAGCAAGGGAGAGGTGATAACCTATGCCGGGTGATGTCCTAACCTATTTGGGCCTCGGGGCCGGCTTCATAGGGGGAGCCTATTTGGGCTCCAAGGTCGGCAAATATGGAGGGGAGGTATTGGGGGCCATATTGGGCGGCCTAATGGGGATGTGGTTGGCGGCCTACTTAATGAGATCGGCCCATGCCAGCCAATATATAGCCTCCAATATAGCCTCCAAGGCCCAAGATATGGTTGAGGATATGGTTGAGGATATGAGCGGATGAGCTGATAGGAGTTAAAGAAATATAAAAGCATAAAAGGGGGATAAGGATAAGGGGGGTTTGGATGGGGCATGATATGCCAAGTATGCGGTAGCCCCTTAATGGAGGGCCCGGATATAATAAGGTGCGATAATTGTGGGGCCATTTATGCCAAGACCAACCCAAATGCCTTTCCAACCGCGTTTAGGATTGGATCCCCGGATCCGGATGTTGGCTCCTTAATCCTTGGCCTATTCATAGGGGTCCTCTTCGTGGCCCCGTTCATATATATCCCCTTGCTCAGGGATTGGTTCATAGAGCAGATAACAAAAGGGGCTAGGGTGGGAAGGGAGACGGCCGAGAAATGGCTTGAGGGCAAGAGGGCCAAGGAAGAGGAGGGCATAGAGGTAAAGTAGGTCTAAAGTAGGGCTTAAGTAGGGCTAAAGTGGGTTTAAAATAAGTTAAGCGGGCCAATGGACATGGAGGAGTTTAATAAGCCCAATGGCCCAAAGGAGATATTGGGAGAGGTATTGGCCAAGACCCTGCCAAGGGCCCTCCTATTATTGGCCCTCTCCTATGGCTTGTTTTATGGACTGGTCAGCTTAATGAGTTGGCTCAGCTCCCATCCGGTCCTTTATGCGCTTCCCTAAATGGTCCCCTTTATAAGCCCCCTTTATATACCCCTTTTTATACCCCCCTGAGAGTGGGTATTTTGAAGCCAAAGAGCCTAGATCCCCCAACCATCAAGTCCTCAATGTACCTAAAGGTGTAAAAAATAAGCAATCGCCAAAAAGCGGTCCATATCTATTTGTTGACATGGACCTGTATATTTTAGGACCCCATTTTAGCCCTACCCCCTCTTTTGGGTTATTTCTGGCCCTTCCTTTCCCCATCTTCAGGCCCCATCTTTAGGTAGGCCTAGTTAAGCCAAACCCAGCCCATATGGTCCTATCCTTTCCTGTCCTTTACGGCGCCCATATAATATGGTCCGTATAGTCTAATAGTCCATAAGGTTAATAGTCTATAAGGAGAGGGTTATTGTAAGGACAGACTATGATGGACTATAATATGGACTATAATATAGTCTGTCCTATTATACTGTCCGCCTTATTATACTGTCTATCCTTACTGTCCTTACTATCTATATTATACTGTCTGTCTTTATACTATAATACTGGAGGGAAGGGTAAAGGAACCATAAAGGATTATCTAGGGGCTAAGGGGGCCAATTTATCTAAACCACGCCAATATCTCCTCCCTCTTCCTCCAGCCATAATAAGCGCCCCAGAGGAATAAGATGGCGTCATTGAGCTCATAAAATGGGAAAAGGGGGAAGCCCCAAAATAAGTGGAGGTTAATGGCCTGGGCCAATATATTATGGCAAACGTGGAAGGAAAGGCAAAATGCGAGGCTTAACTTATCGAATCCCAACCCAAACATGATGAGGAATAAGAGGACGTGGAAGGGGAATATTATCCTTGAAAAGAACCCAAATGGCCCCCATAATATCGCCTCCCCTATGGTCACCAGCCAAGCCATTATGAAGCCCTCCTTGGGGTCAAGGCGCTTATAGAACCAATACTTTATGGCCTCCTCATAAAGCGCGCCCAATGCAATGCTTAAGACGGCGAATTGGCTAAATGGCAGGAGCTCATATAATATGGCATCGGTGGGGCCCTCCAGCGCGATTATGATCTGGAAGGCTAGGAAGGCATAAAATAGGCTCCTTATCCTCATCCCGTTCCCTTTCCTTATTATTTTGCCGCCTTACCGCCCCCCTTTAAGCCTTACCTTTATTTAGCCCTGCTTAGCCCCACTTTAGACCCGGTTTAGGGGGAGGCAAAGGGGGGAATGAAGAGGCGGGTAATTAAGTTAAGCAGAGGGGATATTGAGGAAATCCTTAGCCTAAGGGAGATCCTTAATTTACCGGCCCCCTTAGCCGCCTTAATGATTTACTCCTTAAATAGGCCAAATTAGGTCAAATTATTAGGGGATCCAGCTTAACCCCCCTCAACCTAACCCCCCTCAACTTACCCCCCTCATACATGCTAGGGGGTAATTGGGGCCAAAAGCCATATCTGGTCAATTACCGCATCTGGGCTAATACGCGCGGGCTTAATGGTTTTGGCATTGGGAATGTAGATCCCTTTCCTTAAAACTTCCCTTCCCTCCCCTCCTTATCATTAACACCTCTGTCTATAGAAAGTTTATATAGGAGTTCCGATAAGCCCTAGTCGGCCCGCCCGGCGGGAGATCGGGGGGCCGGGGGTGAGAGAGAGATGGAGGGTGTGGAGGTAAAGGAGGTTTGGAAAGAAGTGAATGGGGAGGAGAGGGTTTTTGACCCCTCCCTATATGAGAAATGGAGGGAGTCGATAGCGGGGAAGCGAGAGGTTGTCGCAGACTTCGTTGACGGATTTAGCGACTACGGGCACTTCATAAACAAATTGGTTTGCACAGCAACGGGATTGTGGATCGAGAGAGAGTGGATCCCGGCCAAAGGTTATGCGTGGAGCGAATCCCAACTATATGCCATTCTTTTTCCTAGCGAGCAATAAGGAGGCGGATAAGGATGGGATGGTTTAATTGGGAGTCGGAGGAGGAGCGCGAGATAAAAGAGCGACTATATCCGATCATCATGGAAGCCTTTAACGATCCAGAAGTGGAAGAGATTCTAAAGAAACTGGAAAGGAGGTGCCGCCGGAAGGTGAGGGTGTTCGAATTTTACGATACAAACTCCAGCCCATTGTGGGGCCTCCCCAAGGTTCGCGAGTTGAGGCCTTGGGAGGAAAAGCTTCCTCCCGAGGCTTGGGAAGATTTCATTGATGAGCAATACCCGGAGGACAAGGACATGACCTTGATCCTGCTCCGGCAGGACGGGGGCCCGAGCGGGGCCCTCCTGCTGGACTGGAAGGCCTGCTCCCGGGATTTACCGGTCTTCCCGCGGGAGCGGGCCGTTGAGATTTTGGGCGCCGAGGTGGAGTAAGATGGAGGTAAGCGAAGTTCAGGCCTTTTTTGTATTGGATAGGGTCTACTTGAGGGGGAACACATATCCCCTTAAGGAAGAACTAAAGAAGAGGGGTTTCAAATGGACTGGGGAGACATGGACAAAAGCCCTCAGAGGGAATGAGGAAAGGGGTAAGATAATCGAAGAGCTAAAGGCGCTCGGCATAAAGGTCCTTGAAGGTGGAGACCTCGATGTGAGGTTTTGTGAATTGGAGGAGCACGGAAAGGCTATACTAAGGATACTTGAAGAGCTGGCTGAGATGCTCGATACTAGTCGGCCCGGTCCGGGCCGCTTTAAGTCTGTAGAAGACATGAGCGAAGCGGAGAGGAAGGCCTTTGACCTCAGTAAAGTGCTAACCCAGCTGGCAACCGATTTTGGGGGGAAGTTCCTCCTCATCAGTCGTTTGCGGGAGCAGGTCAAGAAGCTAAAGGAGGTGTGAGGTGGAAACAAAATGAAGTTCATACTTAAGGTAGGTGAGTAGGCTATGAGGATAATCTTACCCGGGACCGAGGCCCCAATTGTGATCCTTTATAAACCCAACGAGATCCAGAAGTTAAAGAATGAGATTTGGGAGGCGGGAGGGATAATCTTCCCCGCCGATGAAAATGGCCGGATTTATGCCCTAGTCCAAGGCCGGATCTTATGGCTTGTGCCCGAGGAGGCCGAGGGGGAGACCAAAAGGTGAGCCATAATGAACCTCAAGGATTATGCCTTAAGGATTAAGGGCAAGAGATGCCTATGGTGCCATGCCCTCCTCAAGCCAATAGTCCACCGCTATCCCCATAAGTGGGGGTGGGAGGTGGAGGGGTTTGAGGAGAGGCAATGGCTATTTACGATATGCCCAAGGTGCGGTTATCAATGGAGCCTCGAAAAATTGGGGATAAAGAGGGATATTTAGGCTTTAACCTTGGTCTTATGGGCGAGCCAAAATTCGGCGCATTCCAAGGCGGCCCTATTGAGGGGGACCTTAACCCTGAGTTCCTCGCTCATTATCTTGGCCACTTCCTTTATCTTATCCCTTACCTTCTTATCCACCCACATGGTGGTCATCTTGCCCATGGTCTCACCTCCAGAAGGTTTATATATAGCGCTTCTATAAAAGGATATCGCCCAAGGGGGTGAGGGAGAGGCGATGGCCTTGGAGCTTGAGCTTGTCCATAAATACAGGGATAAGATAGCCAAGGTAAGCATAATATCCTTCACGGCCAGCGATGGCCTGCTTACCGCCTTGGTTCAGGGTAGCCAGATATATTCGGTGACCTATGAGGATGGCAAATGGCGGTGCACCTGTCCTAATTACGTTTTCCGGAAGGAGGTCTGTAAGCATATAGTCAGGGTTTGGGTGGAGGCTTATCTAAGGGGCCATGATTGCCCCTTGCCCCTTGGGCAAAAAATAAGGGAGGTGGTATAAGGAGGGGGATGTATGATGGGAGGATATACCTGCCGGTATTTGGATAGCGTGAAATGCCCGAAATGCGGTAAGGGGGGCCAATTATATGTCCTTTGGCGGCAATATAAGGATAAGCGCTATGGCCCCTATTTCCAGATCCAGCATAGGAGGGATAAATACGATAAGCGCAGGTATAGGGAGCTAAGGAAAAGGGGTCTACCGGTAAATAGGGCTAGGAACTTATCGATAAGGCACGAGCTGATCGGCTTTTGCTATTTTGGCCGCAATTATCCACGCCGCTTATCGGAGAAAGCAAAGAGGAGGCTGATGGGGTAATGGAGAGGGGTATTTTAGCGGAGGACTTCCTAAGGGATAGGGCGGTCAAGATAATAACCAAGGAGGGGGAGATGTTCACGGGCATAGTCAAGTTCCATGGGAGGGAGGAGATAGTGGTCAACATAAACGATGAGGACGTGGTATTCTTCAAGAGCGGGATAAGGAGGATAATCATATTGGGGTGAGGCCATGTCCAAGCTGGAGGTCATTAATAGGCTAATAGGCAGCGACATACCCTTGGGCTATCCCGTCAATGTTTTCGGCAAGCCAATGGCCGGCAAGACCTTATTGACCCTCCAGCTGGCCTTCCAATATAGCTCCCCCGATAAGGACATAATGATCTTGGATGTGGATGGGGGGGCCGACATATTCCTTAAGGAATGGGAGCCCATATTCAGGAAGAGGTATGGCCATAAGGGGAAGGTCATAATAGAGCCGGCGTGGAATGAGAAGACCGTGGCCCCCAACCAAAAGAACGTCTATTTCGACATGAGGATATTTTCCATATTGGGCATAAAGGCCAAGGTGGTCATAAGCAGCTCGGGCAAGTCCGAGTTCATACCCCATTCCATATGCCCCGATAAGCTGGAGGGTTATATGAAGGGGGGCAAGATAGGGGCCATAATAATAGACTCCTTTAGCCAAGTCTTTAAGGACTGTTTCATAGGGACTCAGAGCTTCGCCGATAGGGCGAGGGCCGAGGACATGTTATTTAGCCTTTTAAAGACCATAGGGGCCAAATATGGTGATATCCTCATCTTTTGCAACCATCACCAATCCGCCAATCCGATGACGGGCAAGGTGGATATAGCCGGCGGGTCAGCGGTGATCCAAAATAGCAAGCTGGCCTTCTATATTGACAGGGTGGGGGTAGGGGGACAGGATTTCGCCAAGCTGTGGATTTATAGATATCCAACCATCCCGAGCTGGAGGAAGAAGGCGATAATGAAATTCACGGAGGAGGGCTTCGTTGACTCGGATGAATCCGAACTCGAAAGGGCCCAATCCCAATAAAAGGGAGGACGATTGGCTTTGGCATATCAGGGCCCCGCTTACAACCGCCTTCCCAAGGGACATTACCTTGAAGCGCCAAAAGGCCCTTAGCCCCAAACATTACCTTACCTTTTGTAAGCTCGCCGCAAAGAACGGGGGGGAGAGCGCCTATGTTGCCGTATATTCCGATATGGAATGGCAAAATAAGCTGGCCACGGCCCTATATTATGACATAGACGGGAGGAACATATTATTATCGAGCCTATTCGCCCAAAACCTATTGGAGGCCCTATCCAAATACGATCCCATGATCCTATTTACGGGGGGCAAGGGATACCACTTCTATATCCTCATTCCCCCAACCAAGATAGCCGATCTAAGGGGAGCGGCGAAATATGTCCTCGATCAGATGGATGGGGTGGAATATGAGAGGTATATCGATCCCCACGGCCTGGGCAATTGGAGGGCCATTGCGAGGATACCTTATACCCCCCATATGAGGACCGGTTTCAAGGCCTATTTGATAAGGAGGGGGGGCATTAACGAGCATTCAAAGGAGCTGGCCAGGATATTGGCCGATAAGTTCGGCCATGAGGAGCCAATAAGGCTAAGTAAGGAAGCCGAAAAGGGCTTAATAAGGGAAAACGGCATTGACCTCTCCGGTTCCATACCCCCCTGCATGTTGCTCCTAATAGATAGGCTTTACCATGCGAGGGCCCTTACCCATGAGGAGCGCTTCATATTGGCCAGCTACCTTGCGAGGGCCGGCTTTGGGGATGATGAGATCCACCTAATCTTCTCTAGGGCAGAGGATTATAATCCAAGGGTTACGGGCTATCAAGTCAACTACCTGAGGAGGAGGGGGATGAAGGTATATAGGTGCAGGAGGCTTAAGGAGGCCAACTTATGCCCGATCCAAGGCCATTGCGAATTCTACCCTTCCATTAATCTATTCCTGGGGGATGGGGGGGATGAAGGCGATGGGGAGGACCAAGGCCAATGCCAAGGCCAAATTCAATGAAAGATTTATATACAAGGCCCTATAGGGGCTATATGAGGGAAAGGGCGATGGAGGATGGAATCGCTTTACTGGCCCAGCACGGCTATAAGCTTGAGGATGCCGTGAATTGGGCCAAGGATAAATACCCCGATTTCATAAACAACAAGAGCCTAATAGCCAAGCTATTTCTGGCCAGCAAGGGGATAAGCATAGTTAGGCAAAGGAGGGAGATAAAGAAGATAGCCGAGCTGGAAGTGGGCCAAGTTGCTACAATAAGGGCGGCCTTGGTTGCAGAGATAGATAGGAGGTCCTATATTGCCTGTCCAATATGCTATAAGAGGGTCCAAGGGGTCCCGGGGGAGGAGGTGGAATGCCAAAAGGATGGGAAGGTAAAGGCCGTTACGGCTTGGTGGATATTGATCTTGGCTGGCGATGATAGCGGGGAGATAATACTCACCTTCCCGCCCTCGATAACCAAATCCCAAAGCATCCCGCCGATGGGCCATATAATATTGGCCCGCGGCGCCCTTAATGAGAACAACGAGTTCATGATCTACTCCTTTGAGGAGGCCAATATAAGCCAGCCAGTGAACCAGCCAATAAGTCAGCCAATAAGCCAAGCGATAAGTCAGCCTAAGGAGGAGGTAAAGGAGGTAAGGGAGGAGCCCCCATTCGAGGCCAAGGTCGAATTGGTAAAGCAGAAGCTAAAGGAGGAGGCTAAGGGGGCTGAGGGGGCCAAGTTCATTTGCCCCATTTGCGGCAAGGAGTTCGAGAACGGGAGGAAGTTGGCGGGCCATAGGATGCAACATAGCAGGTGGGAAAAGGCTAAGGAAGCTAAGGAGGTTAAGGAGACCCAAGCCCAAATTGCCCCCCTTATTTCCAAGCCGGAACCCCAAAAGGAGGCAAAGGAGCAGGCAAAGGAGGCGATAAAGGAGGAGATAACTAAGGTCCAGATGCCCCAAATGCCCCAGATGCCCCAAATGCCCCAGCTGACCGAGAGGGAGGAGGAGCTAAGGAAATACGCTAGGATGGCGGCCTATGCGGCCAAGCCCTATGATGAGTTCGTTCGGTTCTTCCAAATGCGCTTTCCAAATGAGGACCCGGATGAGGCATTGGCCTTGGCCAATTGCGAGGTAAGGGAGGGCAGGATATTCTTCAGGGAGGATAAGGGGGGAGGATAATTGGCCGTATATGCCATAGCCCATAATGACGCCGATGGCATAGTGAGCGCCCGCCTATTGGAGAAGATGGAGGGGGCAAAGGCCATATTCCAAACATGGGATAGGTTTGGGATAAGCCCAAGGGATGAGGTAATAAGCCAGCTCCTCAACGAGAGGGGCAATACCATATTCATAATCGATCTCGGGTGCAGCAAGGAGACGCTGGAGACATGCCAAAGGCTTGCCGGATCCAATAAGGTGGTCCTAATAGACCATCATTTGCCGGATGAGGGCGGGGATCCCTTTACCTATGCCTCCCCATCCCTTTCCATAATCCATAGCCTGGAGAACTGCACCTCGGGCTTGGTTTATAATTATGGGAGGGCGATGGGCAAGTCGATGGATTATTGGTGCTCCTTTTGGGCCACGGTGGGCATAATAGCCGATGTGGCCGAGGAGACCGTTGGCGGCAAGGAGATATTGGAAACAATAAGGAAGTCAATACCCCAGCTCTTTTGGAAGAGGGTATTCTGGTCCGGGAGGAGCGAGTTCACGGTCAGCTTTGCCTCCAGCGTTGGCTCGATGATAAACGCGGCTAGGAGATTGGCCTATCATTATGGCGCGCCCGTTGCCTTGGAGGCCCTAAAGGAGATAGAGAGGGCCGGTATATTGATGGCCATTAACCCGATACCCCATGAGGTGGACTTCAGGGAGGAGGCCCAATACCCCCATTTGGCCCTCCTTAGGCGCTGGCATAATACATGGCTGGAGAAAAAGGATGAGATATTCGAGAGGGAGAACATAGTCAATATAGACTTCGACTCCTTTGGCATATCCATAGTCAATCACCCTTGGGATATAGCCGGCTACGTGGCCAATGTCAAGAGCGGCAATAAGCCTTGGTTCGCGATTAACTATGGGGTCCCTGGTCCTCGGGCCAATATGTCGGCTAGGAGCAGGGACCAAAGGGTGAACCTAAATGACGCCATGAAGAGGCTAGCGGAGATAACCGAGGGGAGGATAACCGGGGGAGGACATGCCGCGGCCGTGGGAGGTTTAATAGATAGGTCCATGTCCATATTCGAGGTGGTAAATGCCATAGAAAGGGCGATGGGAGGCGGTATATGATGACCCTGAAGAGGATATGCGATGCATGCGGAAAGGAGATGAAGCCCGAGATAAGGCTCACTTATAAGGTCAACATGGAGGTGGAGACCAAGAGGGGGCCGAGGACCAAGAGGGTGACGAGGAGCTTGGATTTCTGTTCCGAGGCCTGTTTCCTTAAATTCGCCAAGGAGTATTTGGGCTTGGTGAAGGGCAAGTCAGATACTCCACGACTTAAAGTCGGGAGCTTGTAGGTGAATCATAATGGTTCATCCCGAAGTCGCCATTCATCCCCACATAGGGCACTCTGACGGGTGCCCATCCAGAGCGAGCCAGCTCGACTCTGGAGAGGTTAAGGGAGGCAACATAGTCGGCATTATGCTGAAAACCGCAACGCACACACCTGAAGAGGGATTGGTTTCGCCTGTTAGCTTTATCGATGCACCCACATCTTGGGCAGGTTATGGAAGTGTTCTTCGGCTCAACATAGACGACTGGTATCCCTCTTTCAAGAGCCTTATATTCGATAAAGGATTGGAGCTTTCTGAAAGCCCAGCTGTGGAAGTCCCCATTTTGGCTTCTCCTATGCTTAGTGCTGTTTCGGATTCCAGTGAGCTTCTCCATCACGACTATGTCGCCTTCCCTAAGCGTATTCACAAATGCCCTGCTGACCTGATGCAGAGCCGTATTGACGTATCTCCTCTCTCTTCCGCTCAGCCGTTTCAGTCTCCTTTTAGCGGAGGCTGTGCCTTTGCGTTGGAGAGAGGAGCGGAGCTCTCTAAAATGGCGTCTTTTAGCGAGGATTTCTCCGCCCTTAGTTTTGAAGCCGTTGGAAGCCACGAGAAGGTTTTTCATCCCAACGTCTACGCCGACTGGGTTGCTTCCTTTAGGCTCTGGAATCTGTTTTTCAACCGTAATGTGGAGGAAGAAGGCTTTTCTGTAGGCCAGGACGGCGTGGGTTGGTCTCGCATCCTCGAGAAGCTTTCTCTGGTAATCTCCTATATCGAGTGTGGGCTTAACTCTCTTCTGAAGCGTAGAAATGGAAGCATAGATTCCATCAGGCTTGTAGATAAGCCTGAAAAGCCTCTCATCCAAATCCATAGAAAGCCTCGTGAACTTAAGAAGTTTATCTTTTCTCTGCTTGTATGCTTTGGCCACTCTGTCTCTGGCTCTGATGGCGAGGTTTGCTGGAAGCTTAAACTTCTCCCTCGTCTCTCGGTAAACCATGTGGTGAAGAGCTACTGGATTGAACACTCTTCTCTCAAACGCTACTTTAGAAATGTAGTTGCACGCATCCCGAAAAGCTTCAAGTGTGGCAAGAAGCTTCCGTGCATCCTCTTCAGACGGCTTAAGCTTGCAGACTACGGTTTTAGAGAGCTCCATCAAAAGCATATATGCAAGTTCAACTATTTAAGCTTTAAACCTCAATTCCTCTCCACGATTAAAGTCGGGAGTCTCCTTGAGGTGGTCTAGATGAGCTATTATAGGATAAGGTGGGAGGAAAATAAGTGGGCGCCTTGGGCCTATGCCTTCCTCAAAAAGCATAATATCCCCGAGAGGTTCCGCCTAGAGGACCTGACCATAGACCAAAAGTCCGCCTTGGTCCTATTTTATATCCTCAAGACCCTTTGGGAAGCCGGCCTAATAGAGATAAGGTATGATGAGAAGGAAATATATACGCGCCTTACCGAAAAGGGTAAGGAGTTATTGAGGAAAATGGAGGAAAATGCGGGGAGGTGGTGAGGATGGGTGAGGAGATAAAGGAGATAAAGGAGGTAAAGGAGGAGGAGAAAGGGGAAAAGGCGGAGGAGAAGAGGGAACACCCATATAAGACCACCCTGCAGGCCTTGGATTGGGAGAAGGAGCTATTGCAAAGGCAAATAGAGGTCCTAAGGCTGAGGCTGGAGAGGTGCGAGCTGGAGAAGAAGCTAAAGGAAGTGGGCAAATGAGATGTCTGGAAAAGATATCCGAGAGAACGGTGGGCAAGTAAAATGAGCGAAAAAATTGAGGTTAGCCAAGAGCAATTCGAGCGGGCGGCCAAGATCGGAGAAGAAATCCTATATTGGGCCAAGGCACAAGGTATATCGAAGGACGACTTTATTTTGGCTTTACATCTTTTAATTGCCTTTTTTGGCAGGACCAAGCGGGATCAAAGAGCGATCCTAAGGAATTTGAAGGAAATCTGGCGGGTTGCGGGAATTGCTGGGGCATGGATAGAGGAGGGGGGGAGGTAAATGACTTGGACGGCTTGGGCGATGGATGGGGTGGAGGAAAGGCCCTCCAATGAATTCCATACCTTTCCCGCTCGTTTGCGCATGGAAAAAGGCATTCTTTACATACCCATTCCCAGAATCATAGGAAGCGTTTTGAGGTTAAAGGACAAAGATCTAGTTCAAGTTGCCATTCGGCCCATTTGTGAAGAGGAGTGTAAGAAGGAATTCAATTTCCTGCCCAGAGGGAAATCCAGAGGGGAATTGAAATTAATATTAAAAAAGAGGAGGGGGAGAATTTCATATAGATTTTTTGCTTTGGTTTCTCGTTTGTTGAACGTAAATGAGGCTAGGCTAGAGAAGCTGAGGTTGTTTCATTTGGGCATTCCAGTTTTTTGTCGTGATTGCGGTCGTTGGGACTTGGTGGACTGGGACTGGGGATGGGACTGGGGGATGAAGGATGATCTATGTGGACACTAGGGAGCAGGCAAAACAAGGCAAGATCTACAACGCCTTGGCCAGCCTATTGCCCAATGAGGTCCAGGTTAGGGCCTTGCCCGTGGACTATTGGGTATTTGGGGAGAGGGGCGAGGTATTCATAGAGAGGAAGACCAGCATGGATTTAGTGATGAGCTGGAGGAATAAGAGGATATTCGATCAGTTGGACATATTGAGTTCCACATTGGAGAGGGGGGAGAATACCAAGGCCCTTTTGCTCATCGAGGGAAGCCTTCATTTGCCGGTTAAATATGGTAGGTGGAGGAGGGAATCCGTGATGGGCATAATGTCCGCCTTGGCCATTGCATGGGATAAGATAAGGCTGGTGACGGTCCCCAGCTCCCAATACACGGTCCTCTTCCTAAAGAGCCTAAATGGCTATTTGGGGAAGACCGAGAAGGAGCCCCGCCCAATAGACTATAAGCCAAGGGCCCTTACGAGGGAACAACAGGTCCTAAGGGTGATAGAGGCCTTCCCCAGCGTTGGCCCATCCCTAAGCCGAAAGATATTGGACCACTTTGGCTCCCTCTATAACTTCATAACCAGGTCCGAGGAGTTGGATAAGATAGAGGGCATAGGGGAGAAGATAAAGGGGGAGATAGAGGCGGTGATATATTATGAGGCCGAGCCCCCTTCCGATGGCGATCCTCCTTTAATGGGAGGTGGATAAGGAAAATAAAGGGGAGGTGATGGAAAGGTGGGGGAAATGGAAGCGGAAAAGATGGGGGAGGATAAAAGGGTAAAGGAGGGGCTTAACCTATTCTTCGGCGGTCTGGTCAGGGCGAGGGATGCAATAGGGAACGGCAGCTTATGGGGCCTAATACACTATGTCTATCTAATGGGCGTTGCAGAGGAGAAGATAAGGGGTGCATTGGGACCAAGGGAGTGGTATGAGTTCAAGAATAGGGTTGAGGAGGGCCTCAAGGAATTGGTTGAGATGGCGGAGGGAAAGTGGGGACCATAATGGGGCATGGGATCGCGGAGAAAGAGAAAAAGGCTTTTAGAGGGGAAGGGTCCTCGCCTATACCCTCGAATGCCTCTTCCATCTTCCTCGCCTTTGGGCCCTTCCTCCGCCCTTTTCCCTCCTATGTTGATCCCATGCCCCTACCCTTATGCCATCTACCCCCTCTACCCCATCCATTCGGTCCCAATGCAGCCAATGCAACCAATACAACCGATGCAGGGGGTGAAGCTTAATGATGAGGGTAAAGCAGGGGAGAAACGAGCTACTTAGGTGCGCCCTTTGCTCTAAGGAGGGCAAGGGCTTCTATGCCTTTTCTAAAGAGGATATGGTGGAGCATATTAAGGCTTGGCATGCGCCGGGCAAGATAAGGAGGGAATATGAGGGGACCCTTAAGCGCTTGGGCCGTGGGAGGGGCAAAAGGGGTAAGGGAAGGGATAAGACAAGGGATAAGGCAAAGGGGGAAGGGGGATGATAAGTTGGCCGCCTTAAAATGCCCCATATGCCTTAGGATGGGCAGGACCCTATTGACCCTTACCAAGGAGGACATGGAGGACCATATCAGGTATGAGCATCATATGCCCGCTGGGTTGATGAACGAAAAGGAGGTGATAAGGATTGATGGAAAAGGGGGAAGCCGAAACCGTTAGGGGCCTATTGGCCAAGTTCGCCGCAGTCCACGATCAGAAGAGGCCCGCCATAGAGGAATTGACCAAGGGGGCTAGGGAGGATTGGAAGGAAGGGAAGATAACCGATGAGGAGCTAATGGAGGCCTATGATAGGGCCGAATTGGAGCTTGGATATGGGGAAGCGGATAAGAGGGCCGAGGTAAATTTGGTTAGATTTGGCCTTTTCCTCATGGAGACAGTGGCAAAGGGGGAGGAGGAGAGGAGGGCGATCAACTACCTATACAACGGGGCCGAGCATTGGCTCGTGAGGGATAGGGTAATACCAGTGCTCATCAGTTGGTTCGATGCATCCTTGGCCGATGAGAAAAGGGAAGGTAAGTGATAATGGGCTGGGGATGGGATAAGATCCAAACCGTGGAGGAGGCCAAGCGGAAGATATGCACCAAAGACCCAACATTTGCCCCGGACTTCCCCCGCCTTCGCCCTCCTCCCTTAGAAAACAAAACCAGCATATTGGATTTTGGGTGTGGGATAGGCCGCAACATCCCCTATCTCATTAATAATTCCAAGGCCAAGGTCCACGGCTATGACTTCCCCAATATGATCGCCCTCGCGAGGGAGTATTTAGGTCCTGAGGTTTGGAACAGGGTCATCTGGATAAGCCCGCCAATAGATAATCTTAAGGGATACCGCTTCGATCTCATCCTCGCTTCCCTTACATTCCAGCATATTCCCTTATCCGAGCTCCGAACGATCCTTAAGGTCCTATCCGATACCCTCCTTGAGGGCGGGGAACTATATGTCTATTCGAGGGGCTATACTGATGATGGTCATAACGTCTGGAAGGTGATAATGGGGTTCTTCGAACCCCTTTGGGAATTGGATGCCGATGATATGACCGAGCGCCATCAATTCTGTCTATTCAGGCCCAAAAGATGCTAATCCCCCAAGTCTTCCTTGAGTTAACTAACAAATGCACCGCCAATTGCCTAACCTGTCTAAATAGGATCATGAGGAGGGAGAGGGGCTATATGGACTTCGGCCTTTTCAAAAAGTGCATCGATGAGATAGCGGAGGGGAGATTGGCGAAAAAGGTGCATTTCTACGGCGATGGGGAGCCCTATCTTTGCCCCAGCCATATGGCCTATTTCCGGTATGGGATAGAGAAGCTCTCCCCCCTTGGGATAAGGACGGTTATAATAACCAACGGCTCAGTCATCACCGAGATACCGGATGGCATTGCGGACTTCATAATCAGCTTTAATGCGGGGAGGAAGGAGACCTATGAGCGCATAACCGGCCTTGACTTCGACCGAACTGTGGCCAATATCTATCGGCTTTGGAGGGAGGGCCAATTCCAGCGGGCCCAGAACGTTGAGATCCATATGCTCGTCTTTGAGGGAAATAAGGATGAGATGGGGGATATTATAGGTCTATTTGGGGAGCTGGGCATCCCCATCCGCTTCTCCTTTAAATATGATAACCAATGCGGGAAGATAAGGGATGAGACATTGCCCGCATACCGGAGGGTGGAGCGAGAACCCTGCCATTATGTCGAGCATTGCTTAAACATAACTTGGAACGGCCAAGTTTCCCTTTGCCCCCACGATTTCGATAATGAGGTCATATATGGGGATGCGAACCGGGAAAAGCTTAGGGAGATCTGGTTTTCCCCTTTGCGCCTAGAGATCCTAAGGGCCCATAGGGAGGGCAGGTTTACCGGGCTATGTAGGGATTGCAATTATAATACGCCGATAAAAGGGAAGGTCATATATTGGAGGCATGGGAGGTGGGAGAGGGCCTATGGATAAATGCGAGCGCTGTGGGAGGATAATAGCCCCTTGGGAGAGGACAAGGGAGGGCTGCATATATTGCGAGGGGAAGGGATAAACCCATTGGCCCTGTTCCTTTTGTTCCTTGGCTTGGGCATACAGCTATCCATATTCCTCATCCTCCTGCCTTGGCATAGGTCCGGGTCCAATGCGATCATATTGGCCCTCCTCCTCCTGAGCATTGCGGCGACCATAGCGGCCATCTGCTCCCTATTAGGGCCCAAGGGATCTCAAATATAAGGGGAATAAAAAAGATAAAGCTTTATATATGGCCAAGGCCCCTGGGAGAATATGGGGTCATATTGAGCGAGGAAAGGCAGGTTGAGAGGGAGATAAGGAAGGCCAAGAGCGCCTTAAGCAAGTTAAGGAAAAAGGTTTGGAGGAGGAGGCAACCCCTATTCAGGATCCCCGTGGTATTTTCCCTTGGTTCTGGAGGGGGGAGGATATTATCCAACATAGATACCGACCTATATGGGGCTTGGAAGGTGGCGGTCAATAATAGCGAGAGGGATCTGGCCCTCCTTGGGGATGCCGTGGATTTGAAGGTATGTTGTGGGGATGGTTCAGGTTCAGGCATGGATATGGAAAAGGGCCTAAGCGATTTCCTTCAGATATCCGATTTCCTCGTGGAGGTGGTCGATGTCGGCTGTAAGGATAGGAGGTTTGAGGAGCCCGATGTAATCCCAATAATAGCCACCTTGGGCCATGGGTTTGGGGGAGGGTCAGCGCCTGAATGCGCTAAGATATTGCAGGAGGAGTTCCCCCATTCCATCATAATGGCTTGGGTGATAACCCCCTTCTATTTCGAGGGCAAGCACGTTGGGGATAGGGCCAAGGAGAGCATGAAGAACTTCAAGGATAAGGGGATACCGATCATCCCAATATCCAACACGGTTGCCGCTAAGAGGTTGAGCTTGGAGGCCTCCAACCTCCCCCTCATGAAGGTCTTCAATGCCATAAACCTCAGGATAAGCGACATAATGAACTCCCTATTCATAGCCCTTTCCGCCGAGGAGGGCATAGTGGAGAGCTTGGATAGGAACGATCTAAGGAGGATATGGCAACCGGAATGCTTAACCATAGGGTCGGTCAAATACGATAGCGTCAGGGCCATATCCTTTAGCTCCTTGGCGGATGTGGAGAAGAGCTTATTCATAGAGTTCGGGGCGCAAATGTCCAAGCCCAAGGACGTCCCAACCACCTATATAATAGATGGGAACGGGGAGGTCCTCCTCAAACAGCTCACCGACATAAACACGATCTTGGAAAAGGAATATGGGGCCGATATGAGCACCCTCAAGCCCCTCATATTGCAGAGGAAGCAGGATAAGACCACCTTCATGGTCATAAGGGGTGGATTGGCCCTTGGCGTTTGACCCATTATCCTCCCTATTATCCTCTAGGGCGTTTTGGCTCGGCCTATTCCTAGGCGTTGGCTTAACCGAGTTAGCCCATTATTATGGCCCTCCCTTTCCATTTGGCCTCATAACCTTCGTATTGGCCCTCCTCGCCTCCATAGCCCTATTCCTAACCGGCAGGGAGGAGAGGATAACTAGGAGGGTTAAACCATGAGGGCGGGCCTATTCAGGGCTTCCATCCTATTGGTCCTCAACCTATTCGCCTTCGCCTTCGTGGATATAGGTATGTGCGATTGGTTCGATTCCTTGGGCCTAAGGGGTTCCATTGGGGGCCTTCCCCTCATCCATCCCTACCACTTCTGGATCCTCAACTTCCTCTATCCTTGGGTGGTCTTCATAATATGCTTCGCCAACCTAAGCGCCATTGAGTTCCCCTTCCTCTTTGCCTCGGGCCTATTCCTTTTGGAGGGCGGGTCATTGGACCTCCTCTTTTATGCCTTCCAACAGAGGCCATTGCCAATGGAGAGGGAGGTATGGTGGTTGTCCGGGTTATTGGGCAGGCCCTTTATCCTAAGGGGTTATGAGATCTTCCTCTTTGCCTTCTTATCTTGGGCCTATTTTGCCATAGCGGTGGTGGCCTTATCCGGGGCCAAGATTGAGTTCCCAAGGGTCAAAATGGCTTCGCTTAATAGATTTGGCCATGTTAGGCCAACGGTGAAGTTATGGGAAGAGGAGGGGGAGGGAGGGGAGGGCAAAGGGCTTGGGGAAGTAAAGGAGGTAAAGGAGGTAAAGGAACCCAAGGAGATTAGGAAGCCAAAGGGGCCTATGAAGGCGCGGGGAATAAAGGAAGGGGAGAGGCCAAGGGTATTGTTTGGGTTGGAGGGGGAGGAACAAGGGGAACCAAGGGGACCGAGGAGGGGTAGGAGAGGGAGGAAGAGGGGTAGGAAAAGGGGTAGGAGGAGGAGGGCAAGGGGGATGGGTGAGGCAACAAAAGGGGCAACGGGCGAGGCAATGGAAGCGGGCGGGGGATCCATAATTGGGTAAGAGGAAGACCATCGTGGTTGGGGGCGTGGACGAGGATATTTGGGTGGAGTTCAAGAGCTGGGTCGTTAAGAGGAAGCTCACCATGAGGGAGGCCTTGGAGGAAGCCGTAACCCTATGGGTCAAATATCAGAAGTCGGGCAGGGCTTAAGGAGGGGGTAAAATGGGCTAAATGGGCCAAAAATCCCCAAAATGCCCCCTTAAATAGTATAAGCCCTATAACTTTTTTTAAAAAATCTTTTATTTGGGATCCCTCCTTATGGCTACCGAGGTGATGGGGATATGGCCAAGTGCATAGCCCATAAGACCGTGTATAGCCCAGCCTTGGGCAAAAACGTTAGGAGGTGTGCCAAGTTCGGTCCGGGGTGATCCAATATGGCGGCCATGAAACTGGGAGAATGCAGGTGCACTAGGAAGGGGGTCAAATACTGCTACACGCCCAAGGGAGTAAGGTTCGTGGGCAAGTGTTAAAGAAGGGCAAAGGAGGTGAAAGGGGTAATGGGAGCGATTCGGACCTGCAAGGACTTCAAGTATGTGACCAAGAGGCTCTGCAATCAGTATGGGTGCTGGGGCACCAAAAGGGTAAGGGTCTGCGCGAGGTATAAGTAAGCGGGCATAAGTAAGCGAGGGTAAAAATAAGCAAAGGGGGTGTGGATTAAGCAATGGTGGTGGGCGACCTAAGAAGGCGCAAGAAGAGATGCGCAGCAACCCAGACGGTTTTCTCCCAAGCCTTGGGCAAGAAGGTAAAGAGATGCAAGAAATGGGAGTGGCTCTAGAGGTGGGCAAAGACGGTCTATGAGTTCTATACGACCAAGGCGGAAGCGGAAAGGATGAGGAGGATATACCTCAGGGATGCCATAAAGAGAAAGCTTCCCGACTGGTGGGTGGAGAAGTTTCGTCGCCTTACACCAGTTGAGTGGACGGGGAGGGTGAGCCCAAAGGTTTGCGGGGTCTGGGCATTTCCGGAAAATAGGAGGCCAAGGAGGGGCGAAAGGGGATACATCGTAGGGGATGTTTCGGATAAAAGTTTAAGGAGATGCGGCTTTAGGAGGTTGGGTAGGCATAAGTAAATAAATAAAAAGAAAAGGAATGGAAAAGGAGGTGAGAAGGGAATGGGGAGGATAAGGGAATGCGTTGAGTGGCAGACCGTCCACTCCGCTGCCCTTGGTAAGCCGGTGAGGCGGTGCAAGAGATACCGCTCGCTTTAAGGGCTTTAAGGGCGGGGAGGTAAATGAAACCATGAGGAGGGGGAGATGGGGATGGCCGTATTGACCCCACAGGAGAGGGCTAAATTGCCGGATGAGGCATTTGCCTTGCCCGGTAGGAGATACCCCATCCATGATCCCGCCCATGCCGCCAATGCCTTAACTAGGATAAAGACATATGGGACCGAGGCGGAGGCTAGGATAGTTTATAGGAAGGTATGCCAGCGCTACGGGGACAGGATACCGGCTTGTAGGGTGGGTTTTGAGGTTTGGTGGAGGGGCAATAAGTATAGGCCCCCATATCAGGAGAGGAAGAGGAGGAGGTGAGATTAGATGGAGGAGGAAATAAGGAGGATGTCCGAGGAGGAAATAAGGGAAAGGCTCAAGGAGGCCTTTAGGAGGCTAGATGATAAGGTGGATGTCCCGCCTTGGATCGTAGCTGACGGCCTTTTTGCCTTGGGATACAATACATTGGAGCACATCGATACCGCCGAGCGCCTTGCGAGGGAATGCAATGGGTGGTTCACAACGGGATTGTGGTATGCTTCTAGGGATAGGGCCCTATTGGAGGATGCCGTATATAGGGCGGAAAGGGAGGGCAAGATAAGCTCCGAGGAGTCCGAATCCTTACAACAGCTATTGGACCGGTTCTTTAAGATCAAGGAGGATAAGATAAGGGAAAACCTCAGGGAAAAGTGCCGATGTAAGCTATGGCCATATTAGAAGGTGAAATAAGATGGCGAAGGGGGATAAGAAAAAGATTGACAAGGCCGTGGAAAGCCTTATGAAAAAGGGGATAAATGTTAGGCCTTTGGTGGAGGGGATAAAAACCGGAGGGGATATAGCCAAAGAACACGCGGAGGAATGTCGTCTTGATCATCTGCTTGAGAGTTGGGGTTGGTTAATGGAGAACTATGGAAGGCTAAGAAACAAAATGGAGAAGGCCGAAACAGAAGGAGTGGTTAGTTTTGATGAACGTTTACGTTTGGAGCGGCCCATCAATATGTTCATAGAGGGAAAGAGAAAGGAGATTGCGAAGGCATTAAAGACAAAATGCGGTTGTAAGTCGGTCTTTTGGTAGAGGGCATTTGCCCATGAACGTGATAATATATAAGGCCGATTGGTGCGGGGCTTGTAAATGGGCCGTCCCTAGGCTGGTCCAATTGGCCCAAATGAAGGGCGTGGAGGTCAAGGTAATAGACGTGGATAAATGCGAGCCCAATGACGAGCTATGCAAGAAGGTCCAAGCCGTTCCCGCCATCTTCGTCGATGGCAGGGAAGTCGATATAGATGAGTTCGTGAAAATGTTGGGATTGGGGGTGAAGGGTTAATGGCCGAGAGGAGGAGGGTTAGGGCGAAGCCCGATCCTTGGGGGTCCAGGTGCAGGGATATCTTCGGCAGGTTTGCCCCCAAGCAATTATGCGGGTATGATCGGGTGAAGCCCAGAAGGAGAGGGTAAAAGGGGATAAGGCAAGATAGGGATAAAGGGAAATATAAGGGGGACCCCAATTGGCCAGGAACCACATAAGGTTCAGGGTTTGCGTATTGGATGGGATACCCAAGTGCTTCTCGGTTTACGCCAATAGCAAGGCGGAGGCCTTGGATAAGTTCGTGAAGAGGCTAATAGTGGAGGAGGCTAGGTAATGCCGAGCCATGAGGTCCATAGGGAGATGGACAGGCTCTTCTTGGGCAAGGAATTCCCCCTGGTCCATATACAAAAGGACCTCTTTGCCCCCTTATTCGGCAAGGGACATAGGAGGGTGGGCCATGATGACCTCTCCAATATCATAATCGCCCTATTTTCCGATGATCCATTGGGCGCCTATTTATCCGGTAGGCTCCACGATATGGTGGATAGGTTCATGCCCTATGAATATAGCCGCTTATTTGGTAGGAGGTTAAGGAAGGGGAAGTGGAGGTGGTGATATGCCTGAGGCCGCTTCGGTAAGGGCCTTTAAGAAGGTATTGGAGCTATCGGAGGAGGGAGTGGTAAATAAGCTATGCGAGACCATAAGCGGCGTGGAGGATAACCTCTTCATCCTATTGGACAGGGCCGTAAGGGATAGGGACGTGGACCAGATATCGGCCCTCTCCAATGAGCTCGACTTCATAAATAGGATCAAGGTGGAGGCCTGTAAGTTGCCTAGGGCTATGGAAGTGAAGGCCTAATGGTGATGGTAAGGCTACCGGAATCCGGGAGGCTAATGGCCTTAAGCGAATGCGAGGCCGGATTGCCTAGGTCAATATTGGCTAAGTTCGACAGATGCATCAAGCACATAGAGGAGGCCAATAGGAGGAAGGGGTGCGCGGAGGAGGATATAAGGAAGAGGAGGAGGGGTTGCGTCAATCCCTATGCCGTTTGCAGGTTCTCCGTCTTACAGCAATATTGCCCAAGCCCTAGGGGCTTAAGGAAAGGGGGATGAGCCAAGGCCCTTAGCCGCCCTTTATCCATTTCCCTTTTCCACCTCCTTGGCGACCCCCCGAATAAAACTATTTATTTAGCCCTCATCTCCTCCTTATCCGAGTAAAGGGGATAATAAGTGGCGATGGTAAAGAACCCTTCCTCCCAAATGGTCTCATGTCCCATTTGCGGCATAAGGCTAAAGAGGGCTGGCTTGGGACCCCATAAGCTCTTTAAGCACGGCATAAAGGGGGAGGATGGAAAGAAAACAAGGGCCAATTCCAATCCCAATCCTAGCCCCAATCCTAACCCCGATCCAAGCCTTAATCCCAATCCCGCTTTGGGCCAAGGTTTGCAACCGCCTTATCCGGGCTTCATCATCCCCCAAATTGCCCCCCAAATTACTTCTCAAATTACCCCTTCCATGACCCAAACGCCCCCTTCAACCCAAGTTCCACAGGTCCGCGTTCCTTTCGTTGTATTGGAAAAGGGAGAGGGGGTTAAGGGCGATTTGATAAAGCCCCAAACTTATCATGAGGGGGTGGGTAAGTCAATAGGGGAACTTAAGGACTTGAAGACCGTTGAGATGGAATTTAGCCCAATAGACCGCAAGTTGAGCCTTAGCCCAATCGTCCTCCTTTACTATGACTATTGGCGCAAAGAGGGTTATGAGGGGGACCTAGGGGATTTCATTACCGACTGCATAGTTACCTTCTTTGAGGAGAGGGGGCTTAAATTTAGCATTATAAAGGAGGCGAAATGAGGATGCCATCGGCGGGAAAGAGGTTTATAGAGATGGTGGAAGCCCATTTGGGAAGGGGGAGAAGGGAACCGGAAGATGAGATAGAGGAGCTGGAGAGGAAGGAACTTGAGAGGTTGGCATTGGAGGCCAAGAAGCTGAGGATAAGGGAATTGATAGCGGAGAAGCAGAAGAGGTTAGCCGAACTCGAAGGGTCCAGCCAACAAGGTGATATTGGCTTGCCAACGGGTGGGGCACAGCCCGCCCAGAGCAATATAGTCGCCAGCCTAATTGCGGCCTTAGTCGCCCAAGGCCTTAAGCCCGAGGAGGTGAACGAATACCTTAAGAAGCTATCCCCCGAAGTCATAGCGGCCATGTCCGCGGCCTCCCAAGGCAATCCCATGTTGCCCTTCCTCATGTATGCCATGACCAAGGGCAGTCCCCAAAGCATAACCGTTAGGGATGTGGTGGAGATAGCCGATAAGATGAGGGGGACCCCACAGGCCGATATGTCCAAGCTCATTGAGTTCTTATTGAAGGAGAGGGAGTCGATGGCCACCAGCCCAATGGTCCTATTCAAGGAGGTCGTTTTGCCCCTTAAGGATGAGGTGGCCAAGGCTAGGGAACAGGCCCTCATGACGGCAATGGAGGAGATGAAGAAGAAGCTGGATAGGCTTGAGAACCAGCCCGGCATCGTTGAGCAGTTAATACATAAGAGGGATGAGCTGGAGGCCCTTAGGCAATTATTCGGCGGGGAGGGCGGGGGAACGGATAAGGACTTGGAGCTAAAGAAGATCCTATTGGACCACGAGAGGTGGAAGACGGAGAAGGAGATAGAGCTTAGGAAGTGGGAGGTGGAGAGGGCTTCCGAAAGGGAGAAGTTAATGACGGCAATAAAGAACGTGGTGGCCCCCTTATTGGGCAGGGCCTTGCCGGCCTTAGAGGTCTTGGCAAAGGGCATGACGGCCAAGGTTGGACAGCCAATGGCCGTGGGGTCCATGGGCGGCATGGGGCCCGTGGCCCAGCAGATATTATTGCCATGCGAGAACTGCAAGACCCTAATACCCATTAGCCCGCCGTTTCCCGATGAGGTCAGGTGTCCCAATTGCGGGGCCATACATAGGAAACAAGCCCCCTCATCTCCCTTAGCCCCTAGGTCCGCGCCTTCAATGCCCTCAATATCCTCAAGCCCATCCCCTTCCCCTCCTCCCTCCCCTCCACAACCCAAAAGGGGGATGGTAATTGACCGCACGGAATTCGCTGGAAAAGGGGATAATAAGGGAGATAGCGAGCAAGGTAGTGCTTAAGATCTTAGAGCCGATAACCCCCGATGAGTTGATAAGATCGGCCGAGGAGGACAGGGATGTCGTAGCCCTACTAAAGGAGAATCCATCCTATACCTTCCAGCTGACCACCATATTATCCATCTTCCCGTTCGTTGATAGGGCCTTGGACCACATAAACGAGAGGTGGATCAATTACTTCATAGATAATATCCTCAGCAAGGAGAGGCCCGATCTATATGTCGCCCTAACCTATAATGGCAAATGCAGGGAATGGGCCATAAGGCAGGTCCTAAGGGTGAGGGATTATCTTCAAACCAAGATGGTGGCTAGCAAATGGGCTCTGTAAGGGCCATAGAGGTGGTCGTCGAGGAGGGCCAAATAATAAGGTGCAGGCCCTATAAGTGGGATAAGGGGACCGGCATAGAGGTCTGCTTTGGCGAGGATAATAAGCTGAAGAGGATAAGGTATAGTCCCGATAAGTTCGAGGAGGTAACCGGGGCCGACTTAAGCCGGATCAACGAGAGGCTAAAGGATTGCCCCCTATGTAGGGAGGGGGATATAGAGGCCATCCTTGGCCAAGGAGGGGGGACCGAAGATAGGAATATATATCCTTATAAATCCCCTTCCCTTCCTTTACCCCCAGACACATATATCCTACAAAACCGAGGTGAGGGAAGAGGAAAGGTGAAGAACCTAACGGGTAAGGAGGTAGCGGGTATCTTAGGGGCTCAAGTCGGCGCAGTGATTGCCACGGCCGCCTTGGCTCAGGTCGATGCCCATTTCAATGCCGCCAGTAAGCCGGTGATGGAAAAGCCCTCCACTTGGGGCGCCTTCCTATTGGGCATTGGCTCCCTCGTTTATGGAGCGGCCTATGCCCCAACCACTTGGGCCATACCAATGGCTGTCTTGGGCGGTCAGTTGGTGGTCAATACGGCCACCGCCTTGGTCCAGTCCTATATGGCCCCTCCAGCCGCCCCAACGGCCTACAGGATAGTGGCCAGTGCCCCTTCCGTTGCTCAGGTCCCCGCCTTCGGCGGTAAGGTCGAGGACTACACCGGAGGTGTATGAGCATGGTGTTCGTTAGGGCCGATACAGCCGAGGGCCAGTCCATAAGGGCTAGGGCCCATAGGATCGCCTACGACATAGCCCAGAACATAGCCAACAGGAAGGGCCTTAAGATGGAGATCCATGAGATCACCCCGGGATACTTGGAGCGCACTTCAGTTACATTGCCCCCGGGCATGTCCGTAACCATAGACGACTCCTGTGCCTTGGTCTTCTGCGGCTTCTATAATAATGAAACCACTGGCAACGTTGGCATATTGAGGATCCAGAGGGGCAATGAGTTCTTGGCCGACCTCAACCTATTGCCGATAGCCATGTTCGCCGAGGATAAGAGGGGCGTCGATGCCGGCTTCGAGAAGTGGGGCGTCTGGAAGGAGGGCGAGGACCTATCCCTTGGCTTCAGGGACCCGGTGCCAACCGCCGATGTCAAGGTCTTCCCGGTGGGCTATGTCATCGTCCCGGAGGGCAAGGTGGACATAGTTAGGTAAGCTCAATAAGCCCAATAAGGTTCAATAAGCTTATTGAGCTCATTAAGGCCAAGGGGGAGAGGATAAATATAGGTTCCCCCTCCAATGCCCCTTCCTCATCCCCTCCTTTTTTATTTTTTGAGGTTTTAAGGTTTATATTTTTGGGCGGGGAGCTTATCATCCTATGGAAAAGCCCGTTGTGATCCTGACCGACTATAATTCCTATCAGTATTATGCCATCGCCGAGGAAATAAAGAGGGTTTTGGAGGAGGAGGGCGCCAATGTCTCCTTATGCCATTGGTGGGATGCTAGGCCCCATGCCCTTAACGTCATCTTCGTTGCCTCAGTCCTTAAGCAGACCGTGGATTATTTATGGCGCTTCGGATCCGAGACCAATATAATATTTTATGGGGTGGTAGAGGGGACCCCAATATTATCCACCCCCCAAAAGGCCATATTCAAGGAGAGGAACATACGCCTAATAGTCCCATCCAAGTTCTGCAAGGATGAGCTGGAGGCAATGGATATCCCCGTGGAGGGCATAATACCCCATGCCATCGATATGAAAGGGCCCCCTGTGGATGCCGAGTTCCAAGCCAAGATAAGGAGGGATATGTTGGAATCCAAGCCCTTTAAGGTCCTCCTCAACGTGAGCCATAATAATGCCAGGAAGGGATTGGACAAGCTCCTAGTGGCCCATAAGGTGATAGGGCGCCTATTCCCCGAGGCCTTCTTAATATTGCATACCCAAGCCCTAAGGGGCTATGGGGGCATAGACATAAAGAAATACGCGGACATATTGGGCCTAAAGAGGATATGGTGGACCCAGATGGCGGGCCTATTCTCCGAGGCCAAGATGAACGCCCTCTATGATATGGCCTACCTTTACGTTTGCTCCTCCTATGCCGAGGGCTTTTGCTTACCCTTAATAGAATCTTACAGGTTTAACCTCCCCATAGTCGCCGTTGATGCTCCCCCCATGAACGAGATAGTTAAGGATAAGGAGACCGGCCTCCTATTCCCCTATGACCATATAGAGCGCTTCCTTATCCATGACCTCATGGACGCTAAGATGCATATTTATGACGTGGATGACCTAATAGATGCGATAACCCTCCTAATGTTGGATGAGGGCCTAAGGAACAGGATGTCCTCCAAAATAGAGGAGGTAAAGGCCCAATACGATTCCTCCATCCAATACCCCAAGTTCATGGACTATTTGGAAGGGGTGGGCTAAGGGCCTTGACCAAGTATAAGAAGTTCATAAGGGTAACCCCGGCCTTGGTGGGGAGGATGAGGGATAGGCTGGTATGTAGGTTCTGCGGGGCCTATCTCGGCAATGAAAGATGGGTATTAAGGATAGCTGCCGCGGGCCCAATAACGACTGCCAAATACGTCTGCAGGGACTGCTACAGGCTATATTATAGGGATGCGGAGCCTTGGCCCGAATAGCCCAAGGGGGCCCCAAGCTGGCCCAAAATAGGAATATATTTCTTTATAAGGGACCAGGATAAAGGGGATAAGAGGAGGTGAGGGCTGAATGGTAAAGCCCTATGTTAAGGTTGGCGAAGCTGCCATATCCATACAAGTCGGTAATATCATCAAGGACCAAATAGCGCCAACGTTGCCGCCCGTTGAGAAGGCCATAGCCTCCATAATTGGCTGGATCCTAATATTGGTTAACTTGGTCTGGGGAGCCGAGGGCGCCATAGAGATATTCGGCGGCGCTTGGGCTAAGGGAAAGGCAAAGGCCATGGGATCTCAAGGGTCTTAAGGGGATCCTTTATGATCCACCCAGAGGTTGAAAGGGCCATTAAGGCCGGCAAGAACCCCCTTCCCGTCCTAATCAAGTTCCCGGTCGGCGTAAAGGCCCTTGACCTAGGGATAACCATAACCTATGAAAGTAAAACCACCCCTTGGGTGTCGGCTAAGATAACCGAGGCCGATCTCAATAGGCTTAAGGGCGTGGTCGGCATAGAGGTTTGGCCGGATAGGGAGTTTAGGATACCCGAAGTTAAGGATGGCAAGGTGGCGGCTTATTAATGCCATCCATAACCCAAGCCGGCGAAAGGATAGGGGCGGATAAGGTAAAGGCAAAGGGGATAACCGGCAAAGGGGTCCCCATCATAATAGCCGACACTGGGGTCCATAAGGAGCACCCAATGCTATTGGGCAAGGTGGTTTGGGAGAAGTCCTATGTATGGGGCAATGGCGGACCGGGGGAGAAGCCAGACGACTACCACGGCCATGGTACCTTCGTGGCTAGTGCGGCTGCTGGCAATCCTTGGAATGGGCTGGAGGGCATAGCCACGGGGGCCGTGATCCTCAACTGCAAGGTCCTAAATGCCGATGGGGCGGGCTTCTTTAGCCAGATAATGCAGGGGATGGAGGAGGCTTGTGAGGCGGCCTCTAAGTTAACCGATGGCTACTTCATAATGTCCTGTTCTTGGGGTTCCGATGATTGTTATCCGCCCCTCCATGACCTAATAGTTAACCTCAAGGCCAAATACAAGGTCATATTCGTCTTCGCGGCCGGCAACAGCGGCCATAATATAGGCTCATGGTATGACCCCAACTATTGCACGACCAAATATAATTCCGTTGCCTGTCCGGGCCATAGCCCAGAGGTGGTCACGGTTGGATCGGTGGCCTATGAGACCCCTGAACCGGATTATATAGCCGACTTCAGCTCAAGGGGGGACCCCAATGAGACCGATCCCTCCAAGATAAAGCCCGATGTAATGGCCTGCGGTGGCTCCATTAAGTTCCAAAAGTTCTCCTCAAACATATATGAGTGCATCACGGCCGCTGGTGCACCGGCTACAGGGACCCCGGATGGGACCGTATGTTGGATGGGGACCTCCATGTCTACCCCGCAGGTCGCGGGGGCCCTAGCCCTAATGATAGAGGCATTCCCGGATAAGGATAGGGATTGGCTGGTGAGCAAGTTATATGAGCATGCAAGGCAGATAAAGGGCGCTCAAGGGACCAAGAACTGCGAGAGCGGGTGGGGCGTGGTCAACCTAAGCTGGATGGTGGAGACCCCTCAACCCCCCCCCCCCCCGCCCCCTCCGCCTCCTCCGCCAGAGGCCTATAAGTGCTATTGGTGCGATTTCAAGGCCGTTAACTTGGACGTCCTATTGGAGCATATATGCCAAAAGCATTGCCTGCCAAGGCTTAAGCCCTGTTTCCTACCCGGATGGCTAAGGAGGATCATAGGTTGCCCCCTTATCTCCCTTATCTCCTCCCTTTATTGCCTCTTGCCGGCCTGTTTAAGGAGGCCCTTACAATGCCCCTTGGAATAGGAATATATTTCCTTAAATACCCCTTCTCATGGGATTAAAAAGGAGATAAAAGGAAAAAGGTGAGGGGTGAGGCATGAGCTATAATTTCCCCTATACGATACTTAGGCAGGACCTAAAGGAGCTGGAAGTGGGCTACTTCATTAAGGTCGGCGATAGGTTCGGGATAATAGTCTCCAAGAACCCAATGCGCTTCGTTAGGCCGGTAACCGTTGACGCCGGCAAGCAATTGACCATAAGGTTCTCCGATGCCGATAGCAACTTGAATGCCACATCCGGGACCATGACCATTAAGGGCTTCGTTGGCACCAGTAAGAAGACCCCCAAGGTCCTGGTCCAATACAAATATATAGCCTTCGCTACCCCCACGGAGTGCACCCTTAAGTGGGGCAGGGACCCATTCCCATTATACGCCGAGGTCAAGTTCAGCTCGGTCAATGCCCCCGCTGGCCTAATACAATCCGGGAACGCTGGGGCATCTCCTCTACCGCTCAATAAGTTCTCAACGGACCCGGCCCAATACTTGGAGATAACCATAGACAATAGCGCTGGGTCCAC
>Ga0078972_1003689_pt1 | contig 44850 bp, 32 predicted proteins | sample YelNatPaOPGAMG01_FD_67568 | JGI IMG/M metagenome (GOLD analysis project Ga0078972, IMG submission 67568) | Hot spring thermophilic microbial communities from Obsidian Pool, Yellowstone National Park, USA - OP-RAMG-01 (SPADES assembly) (version 2) | ecosystem: Environmental > Aquatic > Thermal...
TGGCCTTCATGAATTCCGCATACAGGGCAAGGCCGCTTCTTGCTGTAATCCGATCTTCTGTTCTTTTTAGCTTGAATGGCAACACGCTTTGGGGTATCATCTGCTTAACCCTCCTCTTGTTTTTTTGTTTCATCTTTTGGGTGCGATTATATCGCACCGAAACATCTTAACAAAGAGGGTTTTTTTGTTTCTTAAGGACGCAATGTCTATTTTAGGGATCAAAGAACCTTTCAAAAATTTTCTTTTCCCGTTTCTTGACGGATGAAATGGGCTGTGTTAAGCACTAATCAAAAGCGTTTGATTCATCAGCCCGCTTCCCGGAAGGATTGAATGAAAAAATTATCACATATCGACGGCAAGGGCGATGTGCAAATGGTGGACGTTTCCGCGAAGCCCAATACCGTCCGCAAAGCACGGGCCCGCGGCGTCATTCAGGCGGATTCCCGCACGCTCGAATTAATCGCCAAGGGACATATGACCAAAGGGAATGTCCTGACCACGGCTAAAATCGCGGGCATCATGGCCGCAAAAAAAACAGCCGACCTGATCCCCTTGTGCCATCCCCTCGAATTGACAGCCATCGATCTCCATCTGAGCCTGGATGATAAAAAATCGCAAATCATCATCGAATCGCTGGTTCAGACGACCGGAAAAACGGGCGTGGAAATGGAAGCGCTGACCGCCGTGAGTGTCGCGGCGCTGACGGTTTATGACATGTGCAAAGCCGTAAATAAACGCATGGTGATCGGCGAAATCATGCTTCTGGAAAAAAGCGGCGGCAAAAGCGGTCGCTTTGTCAGATAAAGCATCAAAAGATTTTGACGACATTTTTGTGCCAAAAACCAAAGGAAACAATGAACCGACAGACATTTAAAATCAAAAAGACTTTTGTTCTTCCTTTTGCCGCCGTGGTCTCCTTGCTTTTTGTTTTGCTGATGCTCAGTTTCGCGAAGGGCCAATTAGGGGAGAGAATCATTCTGGCGGTCTCTTGCCTCGGAACGGCGGCGGTTTGCATCGAAGCGAGCCAAAGGGAAATCACGATTGGGGATGACGGCTTGACCATCAAAAAGTTTTTCCGAATCAAGGATTTTTCCTGGAAAGAAATCACCCATCTGGCGGTGGTGAACATCGGCAAGAAAGCTTATTTTTTGCTGACAACGACCAAGGGATTTTACTTTTTTTCCAATATGTATGAACAGCACGCCTCATTAATCAAATCAATGGTTGACAAACTGGATGCCGAAAAGGTAGAGGTTGAAGTCAAAGATTATTTGGAGCATCCCGTCGAGCGGCTTTCGATCATTCTCCTTGGCTGGCTGGCGGCTGTGCTTGTCTTGGTTTTTATCATTTTGAAGCTGTGGGCTGTTTAACAATCAACGTCCGGCAGAAATCCCGCGGGGAGCAAGCGAAAAACATGACGCCTAAGAAAAAAACCAAACCGGAAGTGGTCATGAGGGTCAAAGCGGCGCCTTATGCCGCCGTTGAGGAAATCATGGAAAAAAAACTGGAAGATATCGCCACGGTCTTATCGGCGTCCGGTGACGGCAAAAGCAAGCTCTACGAAGACGTCATGAATATCGTCGAAAAAGGTTTGTTTAAAATCGCTCTGCGCCGGTCCAACGGCGTGAAGAGTTCGGCGGCAATTTTTTTGGGCATCAACCGCAATACCTTCACGGACAAAATGGCCAAACTGGGCATCAAATGTGAAAAAAGCAAAGAATGATCAGTCCATCTATGAATCAAGGCTTTAAAAAAGAAGCAAAATTACCGACAAAGGTAATGGATCTTCTGAAAAAAGGGGTGCGGATGACGGCCCCTTTTTCTGTGGAAATCGGCGATGAGGTTGATTCGGCAAAGATTTCAAAATCGCTCGTTATTTACGGTGCCGCCAGAATTTACGGGCAAAACACCTTCATCGCGGAGAATGTCAAACTCGGATTCGAGGCGCCGGTCACCTTGATCGACTGTCAAATCGGTCCGGGCGTCGAATTAAGAGGCGGCTTTTTCTCCGGTTCCGTTTTTCTCGATAAAGCGACCGCGGGAAGCGGGGCGCAAATCCGTCCGGGATGTCTTTTGGAGGAAGAATCAGGCGTCAATCATTGCGTGGGTCTGAAACAGACGATTCTTTTCCCTTACGTTCAACTGGGGAGCCTGATCAATTTCTGCGATTGCCTGATGGCCGGAGGCACCGGCCGGCAAAACCACAGTGAAGTGGGAAGCTCCTTTATCCATTTCAATTTCACGCCCCGTCAGGACAAAGCCACCGCTTCCTTGATCGGCGATGTTCCGCGCGGCGTCATGCTGCGGGAACCGCCTATTTTTCTCGGCGGACAAGGCGGGATTGTCGGGCCCGTGAAAATTGATTTCGGAACGGTTATTCCCGCGGGCGTGATCTGCCGCCGGGATTGCCTTGGCGGACCCAAGACAAGCCTTTGGACGCCCGGAGAGAAAAAACAGAAAACGACCGCCCGGCAACGCCAAGAAATCTCCCGTAAAGTGCAGAGGAATATCGAATACATCGCCAACTTGCTCGCGCTGAAGCAATGGTATCTTCACGCGCGCCGGCTTTTTTTCTCCGAAGCACATGAAACCCTCTACGCCGGCGCCCTCGGCGTCCTGGATAACGCCATCGCGGAACGGATCAAGCAATTAAATATTTTCGGGAAAAAAATCAGCGACGCCCCCTCGCGCGAAAAAAAGCATTCCGCAAAATCACCCGACGACAAGAAACTTTTTGTGAACCATTGGCCGGCGGCCGAAGATTTTCTTCTTCGCTGCGCGCCGGAAAACATGGGACAAAGGGAAAGGGATGCATTCCTCAAAACGCTGAGGGGGTCCGCGGATCGAGGGGACACGTACCTCGAAGCCATCGGGTCTTTGGACCCGAAACAAGCCGACAAAGGATCGGCCTGGCTGAAATCCATCACGGATACCATTACTTTGCGTTGTCTTAACCTTTTGAAAATTTCCCCACGATAAGAAAAACGATGGTGACAAAAACGCTCATAAAGAAAATCAAAGAGGCCGGGACGTTCGTAAAATCCTGCAAAATCTTTATCGGGAAGTCGCCTCGGCATCTTCACGGCCCCTGCGTGGTCTTTTTCCCTGTTTGGCCGTTCCGGCTTCATTGCGGCTTTGCCGGCCTGATGACCGTTCAATCGGGCGACAGGCGGTCTTTCTTAAACTACGACGAGCGGCTGGGCGAGCTTTGGGAAAAAACAAAAAAAGCCGGACTCGAAGAGATACTGAAAAAACATGTTCCCATCCGGCGATATCTCGACGGCCTCAAAACGTTGCAGGCCATGGAAAACGCGGTCGCAAAGCTCAAGGAGGAGCGAATCCAGGAATGCCTTTTCTTCCGCAACGGCTCCGTCAAAAACCTCGCGGCGTTGGCGACAGAAATGAAGTCCTTTTGGGAAAGGGAAGAACAAACGCTGGAGAGCCGCGCCGCGGAATTCAGCTCCTCGGATTTGGAAGACATCAACAGCCGCTTGATTTTTTTGAAAGACATTCATTGGGCGCTGGAGAAAGACATTCTCGACAATTTCTCAAGAATCATGGAGCTGGCTTCGGCCCTAAAAACGAGCGATATCCCTCCGGCGGCATTTAAAAAATACCGGAAAATCGTTCTGCTGCTCAATGCGATCAACCGGCTTGAGGTTCGGGGAAGGGATTCCGCGGGACTCCAGATCATGTTTGAGTTGAAAAGCGGAAAAGATCTCGACGCCGTCATCGCGGAAATCAGGAAAGCGGGGCGCTACGATGAATTCCTCAGGCGTCTGCAGGACGGCGATTCTCTCAACGGCTCCATCCGTATGGCCGAAAACGGCGCCGAAGGGGCCGAACCGAAGAGAATTTTTTCCTTCACGTATAAAACCTACTCCGTCGTCGGAGAGCTCGGCCGAAACGCCCGCGAACTCGAAAAAGCCATCAAACAAGACGGCATCTTCCATATTTTCGCCGCAAAAAACACGATTTGCGAAACGGCTTTCATGCACACCCGCTGGGCGTCCGTCGGTTCTATCTCGGAAGAAAACTGTCATCCCGTCAACAACTACAAACCGAACAAAAAAGCTTCGCCCTACCCCCGTTACGCCGCATCACGCGCCAACATCAGCGTGATTTTGAACGGCGACATTGACAATTACGTCGGATTGTACGAATCGCTGAACCTTGCCCAGGAACCCATCAACCCTCTCGTGACCACGGACACAAAAATCATTCCGTTGCAGATTGAAAAGCATCTCCAAGACGGCCACGACCTGAAAGAGGCGTTTCGTCTGTCCGTCAACACTTTCGAAGGCTCACACGCGATCGCCATGACCTGCGATTTGGAACCCGGCAAGTTCTTTCTCGCCTTGAAGGGAAGCGGGCAGTCCATCTACGTCGGCTTCAATCAGGATCAATACATGTTCTCGTCCGAGTTGTACGGCCTTGTGGAAGTGATGTCGCGCTTTCTCAAAATGAACGGGGAGACGTCCGCAGACGGCCGAGGCGCGTCCGCCGGCCAGATTTTTATCCTCGACCAACATTCCCGCGGCGGCTTGGACGGCATCGAGGCGTTTGATTATGATGGAACAAAAATTATTTTAAATGAAAATCTTCTGCAGAAAGCCGAAATCACAACGCGGGATATCGACCGCGGCGACCACCCGCATTTCTTTCTTAAGGAAATCTCCGAATCGGCCGTTTCCATCAAAAAAACCCTGCGGGGGAAATACTGGATCAAAGCCGATGATCACGCGCCGCCCAAGGTCGTCTTCAATTTGGGCGAAAATATTTTCCCCGGCGGCGTCAAAAAAGCGCTGCAGAAAAAATTCATTAAAAACATTGTTGTGATCGGGCACGGAACGGCCGCCGTGGCCGGGGAAGCGGTGGCGGACGCCATGGCTCACTATCTGAAAGACACGGGGCTCAATATTTCGGCGAGACTGGCCTCGGAATTGAGCGGTTTTGCGCTGAAGGACGATTTATCGGATACCCTGATTATTCCGATCTCCCAGTCCGGAACGACGACAGACACCAACCGCGCGGTGGCCATGGCCAAGGAGCGCGGCGCGTCCGTCATCACGATCGTCAACCGGAGGCAATCCGATATCACCGCAAAATCCGACGGCGTTTTTTACACGAGCGACGGCCGCGACATCGAAATGTCCGTGGCCTCCACCAAAGCTTTTTATTCCCAGATCGCCGCCGGGCAGATTCTGGCGCTCTGCATCGCGCAGCTTTTGAAAAGCAGAAGCGACGACTACATCGCCGCCCAATTAAAAAGCCTAGAGACGGCGCCGCAGCTCATGAACCGGATTTTCGCCCGACGGGAAGCGATTGCCAAATCCGTGGAAAAAACCTTTCACAGAAAATTCTGGGCCGTCGTGGGCAGCGGCCCCAACAAAGCCGCCGCGGACGAAATCAGAATCAAACTCAGCGAACTGTGCTACAAAACGATTTCCTCGGACATCGTCGAAAATAAAAAGCACATTGATTTGTCCGCAGAGCCCCTCATTCTGGTGTGCGCCGCGGGAAGTCCGGCGTCCGTGATGGAGGATCTGGTCAAGGAAGTCGAGATCTTCAAGGCCCACAAGGCCGCCGTGGTGGTGTTCGCCGAAGAGGATGACTTCCGCTTCGAGAACATCGCCGACGCGGTCATTTACATTCCCGCCGCGGCCATGCCGCTGCCGGTGATTCTCAACACGATGGCCGGGCATCTTTGGGGCTATTACGCCGCCTGCAGCATCAACCAAGAAGCGCTTCTGCTCAAAGAATTCAGGGGTTCTTTGGAGAGGGCCATCGCGGAACAGGAAAAGAAAAATTATCCCCTTCACGAAAAACTGGCCGACGCGGGACTTCGTCAGCTGATCGGCCGATTCGATAAAACCTTCAACCGCCGCCGCGAGGCGGGCGCCTTCCACCTGCTGAGCGTTAAAACCATTTCCGATTTGATTATTCTGCTCAAGTACGCGGCGGGCAAACTGCCGCTGGAGGATTTTCGCAGCGAGTTTCAAACGGACAACGGTTTTGTTTCTCCTCTGGAGGTGCTCGACGGCGTTTTGGGAAAGGCCGTCGAGGAATTGTCGCGCCCGATTGACGCCATCCGCCACCAGGCGAAAACCGTCACCGTCGGAACAACCCGGAAGGAAAAAATATTCAAAGGCATCCTCTTCGACACGCTGGAAAGACTTAAGTTCTCCACAAAAGACTTAACCTATAAAAACCTAATCACTCTCAGCAGAATTCAGCCGGTGGTGATGAACATCCGCGGATTGACGCTTTACAAAATAGAAAATCTCGACGCCTTCGGCAATCCGGCGGAAGACTCCGCCATCGACATTCTTCGGCGGGAAGGCGTCTCCGCCCATATGCGCTCGAGAACGGAGACGTCCAAACAGCTGATGGGAACAAAACGAACGATTGTCAGCATGGGTCAAGTTTACATCGGCAAGGGGAAAACCGACGGCGCGCCCATCGTCATCATTCCTCTGAAAGCCGGCGGCGAATTCATCAACCGCCTGCTTTTGCTGCATGTCGACTATCGGGAGACGCTGCCGCTGCCCGAAAAGAAAAAAGCGCTGGGCTACCGATACAACGACATCAGAAATCTGGTGAACGAATACAATATCGTTTGGAACGACAGTTATCTCGAAAAATTTTCCGTCGCCGATTTATTCGGAGAACCGATTGAAACGCTGGCGGCCCAGATCAGACAGTGGGCGCAACAAACAAACTGAAGGAAGAAATTTTTTATCATTTTTATATCATGCTTTGGGGATGAATTATGAAAAACACCAAGTTCATTTTTGTCACCGGCGGGGTGCTTTCTTCGCTCGGGAAGGGATTGGCGGCGGCTTCCATCGCCGCGCTGCTAGAGTGCCGCGGCCTGCGGGTCACCAATCAAAAACTGGATCCTTACATTAACGTGGACCCGGGGACGATGAGCCCCTTTCAGCACGGAGAAGTCTTTGTGACCGACGACGGCGCGGAGACCGACCTGGATTTGGGACACTATGAGCGATTTTGCTCCACGCGCATGGGCAAGTGCAACAACCTCACCACGGGCCAGGTTTACTATTCGGTCATCATGAAAGAAAGGCACGGAGATTACCTGGGCAAAACCGTTCAGGTCATTCCCCACATCACCAACGAAATCAAGGATTTCATCAGGAAAACGGCCGAAGGGTTCGACGTATCCATTGTGGAAATCGGCGGCACGGTCGGCGATATCGAAAGTCTGCCTTTTTTGGAGGCGATCCGTCAGTTCCGCAACGAAGTCGGAAAGCAAAACGCTATTTTTATTCACTTGACATGGGTGCCGCTCATAAAAACCGCCGGAGAAGTCAAGACAAAGCCCACGCAGCACAGCGTCAAAGCCTTGCGCGAAATCGGCATTCAGCCGGATATCCTGCTTTGCCGGACGGAAAACTTTCTTGCGGACGACATCAAGGCGAAAATTTCTCTCTTCTGCAACGTGGAGGTCAACGCTGTCTTCACGGCCAAAGATGTCAGCTGCATTTATGAGGTTCCCCTGATTTTCCACAAAGAAGGTCTTGACGACAAGATTGTTGATTTGCTCAACATCTGGACCGGACAGCCCCATCTGGAATTCTGGCAGGATGTCGTCAACAAATTCCATCAGCCGGCCAACGAAGTCTGTGTGGGCATCGTCGGCAAATACGTCAACCTGACCGATTCTTACAAGAGCCTCAACGAAGCGCTGGTGCACGGCGGCATCGCCAACAACTGCCGCGTCAAGCTCAAATTCATCGATTCGGAAAAAATCGAAGAGGAAGGCATCGGGGATCAACTCAGCGATGTGGACGCCGTGCTGATCCCCGGCGGTTTCGGCAGCCGCGGCATCGAGGGCATGATTATCGCCGCCCGGCACGCCCGCGAGAAAAAAATTCCCTTCTTCGGGATTTGTCTGGGAATGCAGATGGCGGTCGTCGAATACGCCCGAAACGTCTGCGGATTGGAAAAAGCCAACAGTTCCGAATTCAACCCGCAGACGCCCCACCCGGTGATTGATTTGCTCCCCGAACAGAGACAGGTTACGGACAAAGGCGCCTCCATGCGTTTGGGCGCTTGGCCTTGCGTGATTGAACCGGATTCGTTCGCCTTCGCGGCTTACGGACGAAAGGACATTTCAGAAAGGCACCGCCATCGTTACGAATTCAACAACGACTATAAGAAAATTCTTACGGAAAAAGGCCTGCGCATCACCGGCGCGTCGCCGGACGGACGGCTGGCGGAAATCGTGGAAATCAAGGATCATCCCTGGTTTTTGGGCTGCCAGTTTCATCCCGAATTCAAATCCCGGCCGATCGACCCTCATCCGCTTTTCCGCCGCTTCATCGAAGCAGGGCTGCAATACGCCCTCCGCCGGAAATAGTCATTTTCGCGCGAAACGATTAAGCCACGTCGGAAAAGAATTTATAATGGTTGCGTCCGCAGGTTTTCACCGCATACATGGCCATGTCGGATTTTCTCAAGAGGGACTCCTCATCGCCGCCGTCGTCCGGAAAGAGGGCGATGCCGATGCTGGCGTTGGAGACGATTTCTTGATCTTCGAAAACAAAGGGTTTGCGAAACGATTTCAGGATCACTTTGGCCACGCCCGCCGCATATTCCGAACGGTCCAGACCGGACAGCAGAATGACGAATTCATCGCCGCCCAGACGGGCCACCGTGTCGTTGTGCCGCAAAATTCCGGCAAGGCGGCTCCCAATCTCTTTGAGCAATCTGTCACCGACCAAATGCCCCATTTGATCGTTGACGTCCTTGAAATGATCCAAATCCAGCATCATCACCGCCAGCTTGTTTTTGTTTCTCTTGCACTGCGCGATGGCCATCCCCAGCCGATCCATAAACAACATCCGATTAGGTAAGCCGGTCAGGGCGTCATGCGTGGCCAGATAATTCAGCTGCTGATGCATCCGTTTGCGTTCCGTGATATCGCGGATGACTCCCTTGAACCCGATGGCGTTGCCGGCGGAATCTTTGCGCAAGGTCACGGAGGTTTCAATGTATCTTTCTTCGCCGTCTTTACGGGTGATCAACCAGTCGATTTCACGGGTGGGCTGTCCCGTGGTGTAAACCTTGTTGAAGGCTTGGAAGACCTTGTGGGCCGTCTCGCCTTTCGTAAACATTTTATAGCTCAGTCCCTGAGTCTCCTCCCGGCTGTACCCGATCAATTCACACAGCGGATCATTGAAAAACGTCAAGTGGCCCGCAAGATCCACCTCGAAATACCCCTCCTGCATCCCCTCCAGAATCGCCCGGTACTTTTCCTCGCTGAGGCGAAGGTCCTCTTCCGATTTTTTCCGTTCGGTGATGTCGCGGAGATTGATAATGATGGATTCCACGACACGATTGTTGACCATATTGCTGGCCACCGCTTCAAAAATCCGCCACTCGCCGTTTTTATGGCGGACACGAACTTCCGCTTTCGCGACGGACGGCTGATCCGCCCCAAAGAGCCTTTCATACTCCCCTTGAACAAGAGGAACATCTTCTGGATGAACATTTTGAAAAGCCAAGTGACCGATTCTTTCCTCAGGCAGAAAACCCAGCAGTTTCGTTACGGCGGGATTTTCATAAAGAATCACGCCTTCCCGGTTGATAATGGCGATAATATCGGCGGATTGATCGGCCAACGTCTTAAAAAGTTTTTCTTCGCGGTGCAGCCGCTCTTCCGCCTGTTTATGCTTCGTGATATCCATAAAACTGCCCAAGGCGGCGCGTTCACCTCTCCATGCTATGGACGTCATGGTTTCCATGACCCATATCCTATCCTTGTTCTTCTTGATGAATCGGTATTCATACGGTTCGCAGCTTTCGTTTTTCAGACACTGGATGGCATTTTTTCTGACCATCTCCCGATCATCAGGAAAAATGAAATCAATGGAATTGACGCCGATGAGGTCCCGCTTATGATAGCCTGTTATTTTCTGGAACAGTTCGCTGACATAGGCAAACTTTCCTTTTTGAAGGATATAAATGCCCACGCCCACCGTGGCGAGAATTCTTTCCGCCAGATTGGACAAATCATATTGGGATGGGGAGTCGGCCGATTGGCAACCCGATTTTCGCCCTGATGACATCTTCATCCAAACTCTTAAAACTTTATAAAAAAGCTCTCAACGTCTCTTCGTCAAAAGCGCAACAACGCTTGGCGAACTCAAGAATTTGATGAAACTGTTTTTGAAAAGTGAGTAACCCATATCTTAACGAAATGAGCGATGTCAAGAAAATTTTTAAATATTTTATGAGGTTGTGTAGTGAACGATTCTAAAAAAACCCTGTCGGACGGAGAGACTCTTGATCCAGTTTGTGCTTGACAGCCGTGGATTATTGGGCTAAATGACGCCAACTTTATAAAAAATTTCAGGAGGATACATTGATAACACATCAATCGGCTGAAAAACGAGATCGTCAGAACAAAAAAAATCGTCAGCGCAATACGGCCGCCAAGTCGGCGTTGAAAACAAAAATAAAAGCGGTCATCAATAATGTTGAAGATAAAAACAAGGAAAACGCCGTCGGCGCGTTGAAAGCGGCGATACCGGCTCTAGCCAAGGCCGGCGCCAGGGGCTTGATTCACAAAAAAAACGCTTCCCGCAAAATTTCCCGACTGACCCAAAAAGTGAATTCTTTAAAATAATGCCCTCAAATAACGGCCGGCACGAACGCCGGCCTTTTTCACTTCCGTCAATGCTTTAAGCCGAACCAATGAGTCTTGCGCTTGCTTTATTTCCGCTCATCGTTTAAATTTTGCATCAAGCATGAAAACGAGGCAAAAAAATATTTTCCCCGCCGGTGACGCAGCCGTTTTGATCGCCCGCCTTTTTCTCGGCAGGCCCTATCAGGCGCATACGCTGGACGGGACGGGCAGAGAAAAACTCATCGTCAATGTTTCCGCCTTTGACTGCGTCACCTTCGTTGAAACCGTTCTGGCTCTGACCCGGTGCGCCCGCCGGGGAAATCTGACCCCGTCGGCCTTCAAAAAAAATCTGAAATTCATCCGCTACCGCGGCGGGAAAATCCGGGGATATGCTTCCCGCCTTCATTATTTCACCGACTGGCTGCGGGACAACGAAACAAAGGGCGTTCTTGCCGACGTGACCGGAAGGCTCGGCGGAAAACCGCTGCGCAAAAAAATCGATTTCATGACAACCCACCGCGCCTTATATCCCCGACTCAAAAACCCGGCGCAATTTTCAGAAATCATGCAAGCGGAAAAAAGCCTGTCCCGCAGAACCTTCCGAATCATCCCCCGGGAACAAATCGGCGCGCGGTCGGATAAAATCCTCAACGGCGACCTCATCGCCTTCGGCGCGCGACAGCCGGGGCTGGATGTCGCCCATGTCGGATTTGCGCTGCGGCAGGGGAAAAACCTGCGCCTTCTTCACGCATCCCCAAAAGACGGAAAGATCGCCTTATCGCGGCAAACCCTTGCGGACTACCTGCGGTCCCACGAAAAATACACCGGCGTCCTCGTCGCCCGGCTTTTATAACCGGATGAAATCCGATGCGGCGGATGTTCCGGTTTCAGAAGGCTTTAGACGAGAGATTTTGCCGCTCTTTGCGCAAAAATCTCTTGACAAAAACGAACTGAGCGAATAGTCAGCATCATTGAACAATCGCTCAATGCGATGCTTGGAGGAGAGATGCTTTCATCCCAACCCGCCCCCCGAAAAGGCATGGCGGTGAAAGACAACCGGCAAAACATCATTGACGCGACGGATCGGCTGCTGCGGACGCACGGCTTGGCGCGCCTGACCACGCGCGACATCGCGCGCGAAGCGGGTGTCGCCGAAGGATTGATTTATCACCATTTCAAAGACAAGGCGGAGTTGATCTTCGAAGTCATCTCGGCGCGCGTGCGCGAAACGAAAAATCACATGCAGAACCTGCCGCTGGAGGTGGGCAAAAGCACGCTGTTTCGGAATCTGGAAAACACCTTGTTTTCGATTTATCAAGCCCACTATGAAATCACCCCGATTATCAACACGGTTTTCGCCGATCAAAAACTGCGCGCGCGCCTGCAGGAAATCGTCAGAGAAAGAAAAATGGGCCCGCGGTACGCCATCGAAGGGCTGGAAGTTTACCTCGCGGCGGAGCAGCGACTGGGGAGACTCTCGGATGCCGTTGACACCGGCGTGCTCGCCAAATGCCTGTGGATGATCGGCATCCAGTCCGCTATGCTTGACCGCTGGATGGGCAATCAACACGACGAAAATCACATCCGCCGGGAAATTCGTGAGTGCCTGAAAACGATGATGACCGGTTTTGAGCCGCGCCCGGCGCAAAACGCAAAATAAGGAGAAGATCCCTTCGGAAAAAACAGGGGAAAAATCAACAGCCAATATTTGTCTTCAAAGAGGTGTTCCATGAAAAGAAACAAGTGGGTTTTGCTGATGTCCGTCGCTATCCTCGTCGCCGTCGGTTCAACGCTGGGCGGTTGTTCGAAGAAAAAACCGGCCGGCCCACCGCCGATGATCCCGGAAGTCGCCGTGATGACCGTGCAGCCGAAAGAAGTTGTCATCACGACGGAATTGGCCGGTCGAACGTCAGCTTATCAAATCGCCGAAGTGCGTCCGCAGGTGAGCGGAATCATCCAGCGGCGCCTTTTTAAGGAGGGCGCCGAAGTCAAAGCCGGACAACCCCTGTTCCAGATCGACCCGGCCTTGTATCAGGCGGCGCTGGATAACGCCAAAGCGGCACTGGCGCGTTCGGAGGCGCAACTGCCGGCCATCCAGGCGCGGGCGTCTCGTTTCAAAGATCTGCTGGAACAAAAAGCCGTCAGTCAGCAGGACTATGACGACGCGGCAGCGGCATTAAGACAGGTGCAGGCCGACATTCAATTCGGCAAGGCGTCCGTCGAGGCCGCGCGGATCAACTTGCAGTACACCACCATCACCGCGCCGATTTCCGGCCGTATCGGCAAATCCAACGTTACGGAAGGCGCTTTAGTGACCGCGCATCAGCCGCTTGCCCTGGCTACGATCCAGAAAATTGATCCGATGTATGTGGATGTCACCCAATCCACGGCCGACCTTTTCCGTCTGCGGCAGCAGCTGGAAAAAGGACAAATGGATCAAAACGGCAAAAACCGGCAGGTTCGCCTGCGGCTGGATGACGGCACGGAATATCCTCTAAAAGGCAATCTTCAATTTCAGGACATCACCGTGGATCCCTCAACCGGCTCGGTGACCCTTCGCATGACCTTCCCCAATCCGAAAGGAATCCTTTTGCCCGGCATGTTCGTCCGGGCGCTCGTGCAGGAAGGCATCAATAAAAAAGCGATCCTCGTGCCCCAGCAGGCGGTCGTGCGTGATCCGCGGGGAATCTTCATCGTTCTTTTGGTAGACGCCAAGGGAATCGTTCAACCGCGTCCGATTGCGGTTGACCGCGCCATCGGCAGCAACTGGCTTGTTTCCTCGGGTCTTGCGCCGGGCGAAACAGTCATCGTTGAAGGCATCATCAAGGCCAAACCGGGAATCCCCGTCAAAACCGTGCCTTTCGAAAACGGCGGCACCGCTCCCGACAAAATGAACAACGCGGCAGGGCCTGCCCGGCAGGCAAAGTAAAGGAGGAGATTGATGCTGTCCAAATTCTTTCTGGATCGTCCGGTTTTCGCCTGGGTCGTGGCCATCGTGATCATGGTGCTGGGCGGCCTGGCCATTCATAACCTGCCCATATCGCAGTATCCACCCATCGCGCCGCCTTCCATCGCTATTGACGCCTTCTATCCGGGGGCCTCGGCGGAAACAGTGGAAAACAGCGTCACCCAGATCATCGAGCAAAAAATGACGGGCTTTGACGACATGATTTACATGTCCGCCACGAGCGACTCGGCGGGCGCATCCCGGATTGAACTGACTTTCAAACCGGGCACGGACCCGGACATCGCCTGGACCAAGGTGCAAAACAAACTTCAGCTGGCCATGCCCAGCCTGCCGGAAGTCGTTCAGCGCTCCGGCATCACGGTCAGTAAGTCAACCCGCAATTATCTTATTATTGTCGGTCTCATCTCCGAAGACGGCAGCATGAACGGCTACGACCTGCGGGATTACGCCCAGTCGAATCTCGAAAAAGTGCTGGCGCGTGTCCCCGGCGTCGGTGAAGTCGTGACTTTCGGAACTCAGTACGCCATGCGGATCTGGTTCGATCCCAACAAACTCACGAATTATCACCTGACCGTGGAGGACGTGATTTCGGCGCTTAATACTTACAACGTCGAAGTCTCCGCCGGACAATTCGGCGGAGCGCCGGCCGCGCCGGGTCAACGCCTCAATGTTGCGATTGTCGTCCAAAACCTGCTCAAGACGCCGGAGGAATTCGCCGCCATTCCCATCCGCACCAATCCGGATGGCTCGGTGGTGCGCGTCCGCGATGTGGCTCGGACCGAATTAGGAACCGAGTTCTACGACATCAACGTGTTTTACAAAGGCCATCCATCCGCCGGTCTGGCCATCCGGCAGGCGCCCGGCGCCAACGCGCTGGATACCGCCGATGCCATCAAAGCCAAACTGGCCGAAATGAGCCGCTATTTCCCCAAGGGAATGAAGGTGGTGTATCCCTACGACACCACGCCGTTTATCAAAGTCGCCATCCATGAAGTGGTCAAGACCTTGTTCGAGGCGATCCTGCTGGTCTTTTTGGTGATGTGGCTTTTCATGGGCAACCTCCGCGCAACCCTGATTCCCACCATCGCCGTGCCGGTGGTTTTGCTGGGCACGTTCGCCGTGCTGGGTGTGTTCGGGTTTTCGATCAACATGCTGACGATGTTTGCCATGGTGCTCGCCATCGGACTTCTGGTGGACGACGCCATCGTCGTGGTGGAAAACGTTGAACGCATCATGAGCGAAGAAGGTCTCTCTCCCAAAGAAGCCGCCGCCAAATCCATGGAACAGATTACCCCCGCCCTGATCGGCATCGGTTTGGTTCTCGCGGCGGTCTTCGGACCCATGGCGTTCTTCGGCGGTTCAACCGGCGTCATCTACCGCCAGTTTTCCATCACCATCGCCTCGGCGATGCTGCTTTCGGTCGTGGTCGCCTTGATTTTGACGCCGGTGTTGTGCGCGACGATGCTCAAGCCTGTGCCCAAAGGCCACGAACCGGCTGAATCCGCCGTCTGGTTTCTGCGACCGTTTTTCCTGCGGTTTGACCGCCTGTTCTTCGCGACACGCGCCGCCGCCGTCAAATGGGTCGGCCAGGCGCTCGCGCAAAAACTGCGCTACCTCGCGGTCTTCGTCCTGATTGTCGCGGGACTGGGCGTTTTGTTCCTGCGGATGCCCACCTCGTTCCTTCCCGACGAAGACCAGGGCATTTTGCTGAACCAAATTATCATGCCGACGGGCTCCACGCTGGAGCAGACCCAAGCGGTCGCCGACGAAGTCCGGCGCCATTTTCAGGAAAACGAAAAAGAGGCGGTGGAATCGTGCATGACCATTGTCGGCATGGGATTTTCAGGTCGGGCGCAAAACAACGGCATGGTTTTCGTGAAGCTGAAGGATTGGAAACTGCGCGACCGGCCGGACCTGCGCGTCAAGGCCGTGGCCGGGCGGGCCATGATGGCCTTCGCCCGAATGCGCAAGGCGATGGTCTTCGCCTTCCCGCCGCCGCCGGTGGTCGAGTTGGGTCAAGCCCGCGGCGTGGATTTCCAATTGGTGGACCGCGGAGGGCTGGGGCATAACACCCTGATGGCCGCACGCAACATGTTTTTGGGCATGGCCATGCAAGACAAGCGTTTGGTCAACGTGCGTCCCAACGGCATGGACGACGTGCCCGAATTCCGCGTGGATGTGGACTGGGATAAGGCCGGCGCGATGGGCCTGCCGATCAGCTCGATTCACAATGCGCTGTCGGCGACTTTCGGCGGTTATTACATCAACAACTTTATCCAAGGCGGGCGCGTCAAGCGCGTCTATATCGAGGCTGACACGCCTTTCCGGCAGCAGCCCGGAGACCTCGAAAAAATCTACGTCCGCAACATGGCGGGCGGGATGGTGCCGTTTTCGTCGTTCGCCTCGACGCGGTGGTCCACCGGCTCGCCGCGGCTGGAGCGTTTCAACGGATTCCCCTCCATGAACATCTGGGGCGAGCCCGCGCCGGGCCGCAGCACCGGAGAGGCCATGCGCGCCTTCGAAGAAATCGTCGCCAAACTGCCTCAAGGCATCGGGTACGATTATCAAGGCGTGTCCTACCAGGAACGCATGGCCAGCACCCAGACCGCGCCGCTTTACGCTTTTTCGGTCCTGGTCATCTTTCTTTGCCTGGCCGCGCTGTATGAAAGCTGGGCTGTTCCGATTTCGATTCTGCTGGTTTTGCCGCTGGGCGTCATCGGCGGCGTCATCGCTTCGAGCCTGCGGGGTTTGCCCAATGACGTGTATTTTCAAATTGGCCTGCTCACCACGCTGGGACTGACAACTAAAAACGCCATTCTAATTGTCCAGTTTGCCAAGGCGCGTGTCGAACAGGGCATGGGATTAATCGAGGCAGCACTTGAGGGCACGCGACTGCGCTTCCGACCCATTGTGATGACCTCGTTGGCATTCGGTTTCGGCGTGCTTCCCCTCGCGCTGGCCACCGGCGCGGGCGCGGGCGCCATGAACGCCATCGGCACCTCCGTCTTGGGCGGCATGATGACCGGCACGGTTCTCGTCATTCTTTTCGCTCCTCTCTTTTATGTTTTGATTGAAAAGAAATTCGGACGAAAGCGTCAGGAATCGGCAAATCCTCCAGAGGTAAAATGATATGAAAAGAAATGCGTTGCTTTTCCTCATTGTCATGATTTTTCTGACGGCCGGGTGCACTCTGGCCCCGAAATACACCCGCCCGGAATCGCCCGTTCGGCCGAAATGGCCCGTCGGACCGTCCTACATCTATGCTGAAAACGCGGCGGATGCACCGGGGCATCCGGTATCCTCTCTGGATTGGCGGAAATTCATACCGGATGAGAAATTACAAAAAGTCATCGAAACGGCGCTCCACAACAACCGCGATTTGCGCGTGGCCGCCCTGAACGTCGAAAGGGCGAAAGCCTATTACGGCATCCAACGCGCCGAACTTTTGCCTTCGGTGAATGCCGTCGGAAGCTGGGCGAAGCAACATGTGCCGGCCGATCTGTCTTCCAGCGGAAGCTCCATGACCACCGAAAGATACGATGTCAACCTGGGCGTCGCCGCTTGGGAAATAGATCTTTTCGGGCGCATCCGCAGCTTGAAGGACAAGGCGCTGGAAGAATACCTGGCCACCGACGAAGCCCGTCGCAGCGCGAAACTCGCCCTGATGTCGGCGGTCGCGCAGGCCTATACGGCTCTGGCCGCGGATCGGGAAGCCCTGCAAGTGGCCGAATCGACGCTGAAGACTCAAGAAGCCATGTACGACCTGATTAAAAAACGATACGACGCCGGCATCGCCTCGGATATTGATCTCAAACGGGCGCAAAGCCAGGTTGACGCGGCGAAGGGGGATGTCGCCCGTTACACGCAGGTGGTCGCTCAGGACGAAAACGGTTTGAATCTCCTGGCGGGTTCGCCTGTGCCGCAGGAATTACTGCCGAAGGATCTTGCGGCCCTTACCCCGCCGAAAGACATTTCAGCCGGGCTCTCTTCGGAAATTCTTTTGCAGCGGCCGGATGTCCTGTCGGCGGAACATCAACTTAAAGCCGCCTATGCCAACATCGGCGCGGCCCGCGCGGCCTTCTTCCCGCGCATCGCCCTGACAACCTTTGCGGGCACCGCCAGCGCCGAATTATCCGGCTTGTTCAAATCCGGCTCCGGCGCCTGGAGTTTCGCGCCGCAAATCGTCGTACCGATTTTCGACGCGCGCACTTGGTCGGCCTACAAGGTCACCCAAGTGGAAAAGGAAATCGCCGTCGCCCAGTATGAAAAAGCCATCCAGACGGCTTTCCGGGAAGTGGCCGACACCCTTGCCGAAAAAAGCATGGTCGGTCAACGCCTCGCCGCTCAGCAATCCCTGGTTGACTCGCTTGCGGAAACTTACCGTCTGGCCGAATTGCGCTACACCAAGGGAATCGACAGTTACCTGTCCGTCCTCGACGCGCAACGCACCCTCTACGGCGCCCAACAGGGTTTCATCCTGCTGCGCCTCGCCCGGATCAACAATCTCATCTCGCTCTATAAATCTCTGGGCGGGGGACAAGCTCATCAGCGGGATGACCAATAATAGAAAAATCACGGTTTCTCGAAGTGATGGTAATCCTTCAGCGGGTCGAAGCGGCCGCCCCAGTGCCAGCCGCGCCTTAAGAATTCCTGCACAACGGGATGTTCCGCCGTAAACGTTCCGCGCGCCGCCGGATCGTACCGCGCCCCATCAGGGGCGATGACACCGTTCGGGTAGACGACCGGGTTCTGCAGCGGATTGATGTCCACCGCCTTGCCCAACGCGTGGAGGGACAAGGTGGCGGTGCCTTCAATCACGCGGTAGTTGAACGACGATGAATTGTTGTCCGCCATGGAGCGGTGATCATTCCATTGATAAGCAACGATGGGAACGGCTTTGCCGACGGGAAAAAGAACTTTTTCAATAAAATTGAAAAGGTCGTAGACATCATCCTCCACCTCCCGGTGGACGAGCATCTGTCCCTGATGCTTGCGGCCGTCGAACGAATAGTACAGCACGTCGACGAGCGACAACTGAAGAATGATCTCTTCGGGAGCGGCCGATCCCTCAACGGCTTCGGAAAAACTCATCGAACTGTCCACAATCACTTCTTCCGCAAAAAACATATTCTTTCTCCTTCTTGGGTTCAACGATGGATCGTACCACGTCCGCCGGAAGCGACACTTCCCGGTAAATCGCCTGAAGGTCATCATATCCCAGACGCCGATAATTTTCCAGCAGCGGCGTGATCACAACACCCGCCATATCCACCGCTCCGGGGGAAACAAAAATCCTTTCGGCGCCTTTTCGAAAATAAGCGGCGGGGCGGTGTCTCCGACGCGGAAAAACAATCAGTGTCGCCTGATTGTGCGCAAAAAAGCAGATGACATTCACCATCGGCTCCTCTTCCGTCTTCAGCGCGATGCGGATCCGTTCCATGAAAGATAAAAATTCCTCCCGCAAAGCGCCTGCATCCGGCGATTGAAGGATCACCGCCGCGCGTCCCGCCGTCCCGACCGTTTGACATTCGACGGGCGATTTTATTCTTACGGGAGAAAAACGCCGCAAGCCGCGCAAAAAAGGCAGTGTCTGTTTCGGAACCATTTGAAAGTGGAGATGGTCGGGAGCGGATGCGCCGCAGGCCGGTCCGTTATAGAAAACCGCGTATCTCGGCGCGGCATCCGACGCGAGTTTCAAAAATTCATCCGCACAGGAGGCGATGTTTTGCGGTTCGTGATTCACCGAAGCGACGGTGAAGTGATGATTAAAAATCGGCGCGGGATTGCACAAAACCCAATAGCGGTCCCGGTATAAAATCCCTTTTTGCCGCTTGGGAAGATTTTCCGGACATAAAAAGCAGGGTCTGGATTTCACGGATGGGGCGTCCACGGCGGCGCCGCTGCTGACCGCCCGGGCGGGATTGTATTGCAAAAAAATTTCATCATCGCCGGTCAACCGCCTGGTCTGAACAGACGCCAGGCCGCGGCAGGCCTGCGCCAGCTCCGGCCATGTCCTCTTTTGCGAACGATAAAGCCTTTCACACAGCGCCAAAAGCGTCCGGCCGGCCCTGTCCGGATACGCCGCAAACGTTTTGCTTTCCAGAATCTTCGCTTTTCGATTCAAATCCTGCCGGGCCCTGCTCTCTTCGGAGCGGAGACGGTCTTTGTAAGCGTCGTTTTCGTTTTGCCGCCGCACGGAAATCCCGGCATCGGTATTGTCCTTCCAACGGCGGCACCAGTACAGATTTTCGAAAATCCTGCCGACCTTGTATTCGCGGGTGATGCGCAGCGCCACCGCATAGTCTTCGCCGTAGCTGACGTTGGGAAACCCGATTTGACGAAGCACCGACGCCGCAAAAGCTCTCGGCGCCCCCATGCCGTTGACCCGCAGCAGATTATTGTGGCCGTTTTCCCGCGTCCATTCGCGATGGTCGACCAACCCCGGCGGAATTTTTTTCAGGCGCTCATCGACAATCGTGTACGACCCGACGACCATCGCGTACCGGCCGCGGCGGAGCGTGTCGACGATTTTTTGCAGGGAATAAGAAGAACTGTACAAATCATCGGAATCCAACTGCACCACGTAACGCCCGCAATGCGGCGAATGGATGGCCTCATTCCAGCAGCCGCCGATGCCCAGATCGCGCCGCGAAGGAATGAGGTGATGGACATGCGGATAACGGGCGGCATACTTTCTTAAAATGCCGGTCGTGCCGTCCGTGGAATGGTTGTCCACGACGATGATATTGAACGGAAAATCGGTTTTCTGTCCGAGCGCGCTTTGAAGCGCCTGTGCAATCGTTTGCCTGCGGTTGCGCACGGGAATGACGATGCTTGCCCTCCATGGCCGATCCGCAGGCGGTTCCGCCAAGACCTTGGCGCGCGGCGGCAGATGGGCGCCAAGGCGTTTGAGGTGTCGGGTCGCTATTTTTTCGAACTGTTTCTGCCGAAGAAAATTTTCCCGCGCGACGTAGGCGAAATGAGACTCCGTCCGCGCGGGGGCTGTTTGTCTCTCCGCCGGGTGCTTCTCCGAAACGACATACAAAAATTCCGGAACACGCACGATGGAAAAGTCCGCCGAAATTTTCAAACGCAGATCATAGAGCGCCGCCTCCGCATCGCGCGGCAACGTGCCGTATTTTTGCAGAGCGACTTTGATCGCCGAGCTCTTAAACAGCATCAGCGGGCCGAATCTGAAATCATCCCGGAGACTGCCGATCTGATAATCAATCAGCGGCCGCGGAATTCTCCGCCCCGCCTCGCGCACCGCATAATCGGCGTAAACCATGCCCGCATCTCTTTCTTCGGCGGCCCTCCAAAGGCGCCGCAACGAAGACGTCTTGATGCTGATTTCTTTTCCGGCGTCGACGACCAGCAGATACGAGGGAGAGATTTTTTTTAGAAACACAGACACGTTGCCAATCGGCCGGCTGTCAAAAGCGCCTCGAGAAAAAAAAACCGCCGCCTCGTTCACCCCGTCGCAGGGCGCCATCCAAAAGCGGCCGATTTGATAGACCCTGGGCTCCATCAATTTTAAAATCCGGACATCATCAGGTTAAAGGCTTTCTCCGCCATATCGTTGGCCAGCTTCATCAAGGCCTGTGTTCTGGCCGCAGGCAAAAAATTAATATCTTCGCTCAAAGAATAATCAACCGAGTCCTTTATCTGCCGGCCGCTCCAGAGCGTTTTGCCGGATGCGATTTCCCGAAAGGACACATTGATCACCATGGTCGCCCGTTCTTCCGCCGCCAGATTGTTCCGCCCGCGGGCCAACGACGTCGTGTAAAAATTCACCACGTCCCCTTCGACCACGGCGTCCGCCGATTCCATGCTGTTGACGACCTGAAAACGGCTGTTTTGAAGAAATTGTTCAATCAAGGCCTTGCGGAGGTAATCCTCCAGCTCCGCTTGGGAGGTCTTGTTACCGAAAGACTTAACGTAAATCTTTTGAATGCGGCTGTCGATGGATTCACCGCGCGGCGCAAACGAATAACCGCAGCCCCATAGAAGGACACAGAGAAAACAGACGATCGACAGTCTAAAAACATGTTTCATTCGAACGCCCTTGACGGGAACGTATTGTAAGCTTCGCATATAACGCCTTTTATGGTTTGTGCCGGCGAAGGCCGGCGGCCAGAACAGTATTGATCGTCCTGGATTCCCGCCTTCGCTTCGAATGGCCATGGGGTCGGTTTTCTTCCGTTGCGCAAAGGCTCTACGATTTTATGACTAACCGGCGACGATGTTGACCAGCTTCTTGGGCACGTAAATGACCTTCTTGATCTGCATCCCGGTAGTCATGGATTTGATTTTCTCGTCGACCAGCGCAGCCGCTTTGATTTTTTCCGGATCTTCATCCACCGGCACCATCAGCCGACTGCGGAGTTTCCCGTTGATCTGCACGACAATGGTCATTTCCTCCTCGCTGGCGATGGCCGGGTCATATTCCGGCCAGGCGACATCGCAAAGACAATTCCGATGGCCGAGCCGCTGCCAGAGCTCCTCGGTGATGTGTGGCACAATCGGTCCCAGCAAAACGACGGCCGCCTCCAGCGCTTCGCGGACCACCGACAAAGCGAGCTTGTCGTCCTTCGCCGGTCGCGGAAACTGATAAACCGCGTTGACCAATTCCATGACCGCGCTGATGGCCGTGTTGAAATGGAAGCGGTCTTCAATATCCATGGAGACCTTGCGGATGGTCTGATGGGTTTTACGCCGGAGCGCCTTCAAATCGCCTTCCAGATCCGAACGGCCGGAAATCGCCGCGACGTTTTTGATGTCTTCCAGATAGTCGTCCACAATGCGCCACAAACGATTCAGAAACCGAAAGGAACCTTCCACGCCCTGATCGCTCCACTCCAGATCTTTTTCCGGCGGCGCGGCAAACAGGCAAAAAATCCGCGCCGTATCCGCGCCGTAGGTCTTGACCAGATATTCCGGATCCACGACATTCTTAAGCGACTTCGACATCTTCTCGGTCTTGCCGATGATGACTTCTTTCCCGCAAAGCTGACACTTCCCGTCCGCCACCTGCTCGGGATAGAGATAGCCGTGTTCGGGGCACTTCGTCGTTTCCTTGCAGACCATGCCCTGCGTCAACAAGTTCGTGAACGGCTCGTCCACGCCGACGATGCCGAAATCGCGGAGCACTTTGGTGTAAAAGCGGGCGTAAAGCAGGTGCAAAATCGCATGCTCAATGCCGCCGATGTACTGGTCCACCGGCATCCAGTAATCCAGTTTCCGGCGGTCCAATCCCGGTTGGGTATCGCAATCCGGACAGCAAAATCTTTCAAAGTACCACGACGACTCCACAAACGTGTCCATCGTGTCCGTCTCGCGTTTGGCCGGAGTATTGCACTTGGGGCAGGTCGTCTCCACAAATTCTTTCAGGGCGGCCAGCGGCGACCCTCCTTCGGGGCTGAACTTGACATTTTCCGGCAGCACCACCGGCAGGTCTTTCTCATCCACCGGCACGATGCCGCATCGGGGACAGCTGATCATTGGAATCGGCGCGCCCCAGTAACGCTGGCGGGAAATTCCCCAATCGCGCAAACGGTACTGAATGGTGCGTCGGCCCTTCCCTTCTTTTTCCAGAAAATCGGCAATGGCTTCCAGAACCTTCGTGTTCTCCATCCCGTTAAACTGGCCGGAGTTCACCAGAATGCCTTCATCCACGTAAGCTTCCGTCATCGTCGCGGGATCAAGTTGTCTATCTCTGGGCTGAATGACGACAATCAGCGGCAGATTGTACTTTTGGGCGAACTCGAAGTCGCGCTGATCGTGCGTGGGCACGGCCATGACACAGCCGGTTCCGTAATCGGCCAGAACGAAATTGGCCGCGTATATCGGCATTTTCCTGCCGGTGAGCGGATTGAGACAGTAGCAATCCAAAAAGAAGCCTTCCTTTTCGTAATATTCCGACGTGCGCATCAATTTGTCCTGCTTCTTGACCTTCTCGACAAAGGCCTCCACCTCTTTCTCAATGGGCTTGCCCTTCACCAGTTCCATCACCAAAGGATGCTCCGCGGCCACCAGCATGAAGGTCGCGCCGAAAAGCGTGTCTTGACGCGTGGTGAAGACCTGAATGACGCCGTCGCCGTCCGCCATCGGGAAATCCACCAGACAGCCGTAGCTTTTGCCGATCCAGTTTTTCTGCATCGTCATGACGCGTTCCGGCCAGCCCGGAAGTTTGTCGCAGTATTCCAAAAGTTCCTCGACATACGCCGTAATCTTGAAAAACCACTGCTCTAAAACCTTTTCCGTGACTTCCGTTCCGCAGCGCCAGCACCGTCCGCCTTCGACCTGTTCGTTGGCGAGCACCGTGTCGCACTTGGCGCAGAAATTGACGGTGGAACGTTTTTTGTAAGCCAGTCCCTTTTCATACATCCAGATAAAAAAGAGCTGTTCCCAGCGGTAATATTTGGGCTCGCAGGTGGACACTTCGCGGTCCCAGTCGTAGCTGAAACCCATGCGCTTGAGTTGTTTTTTCATGTGTTCGATATTTTCGTTGGTCCACTTCGCGGGATGAATCTTGTGCTCGATGGCCGCGTTTTCCGCGGGCAGGCCGAAAGCGTCCCAGCCCATCGGATGCAGAACGTTGAAGCCCTTCATGCGCTTGTAGCGGGCGACGACATCGCCGATGGTGTAATTACGGACATGCCCGATGTGAATCTTGCCGGAAGGATAGGGAAACATCTCCAGCAGGTAATATTTTTTCTTTTGCGGGTCTTCAGTGACCTTGAAGGATTTCTCCTCTTCCCATTTCTTTTGCCATTTCTCTTCGATAACATGCGGTTCGTACTTCATCTTCAAAATCTCTCCGGATCGCGAATCTTGACGATTTGCTTAACATATCGCCACGATGAACGCAATGGCTTTATCAAAAGCGGTCTTTGGCGCCGCCCCCCACCTTGCGGCAAAATATTCTTGACACGCAGAAGAACGTTTCTTATCGTGTTTTTTCAATAAAAGGTATCTCCCGTAAGTTAAATGAACAAAAAATACACTTACCTCATTGCAATATCTTTAATTGTCGCTTCTCTTGTCGCTTTCGGCAGGATCTCAAGCAATGGGTTCATTAATTACGATGAAGAATTATACATAACCAAAAATGATCATGTTAAATCAGGTCTTAATCTCGAAACGATTAAATGGTCATGGACCGCTGTTGTCTGCAGTAATTGGCATCCTTTAACTTTGATTTCTCATGCCATGGATTGGAGTATCTTTCAAGACAACGCGGGCGGCCATCATTTCGTCAGTTTAATTTTACATATCGCCAGCGTTCTTCTGCTCTTTCTTTTTTTAAACAAATCGACCAAGAATCTCTGGCCTTCAGCTTTTGCCGCGGCTTTTTTTGCCTTGCATCCTTTGCGGGTGGAATCTGTGGCTTGGGCAGCCGAACGCAAAGACGTCCTGAGCATGTTTTTCGGCATGGCCAGTATTTATGTTTATGCTTTTTATGCTGAAAACCACAAATTATCCAATTATCTTCTTTGCTTAATATTGTTTACTTTCAGTCTGATGTCCAAGTCCATGCTGGTCACACTGCCTTTGGTTCTGCTCCTTTTGGATTACTGGCCTCTGAAACGATGGGGAAAAACACCGGCTGATGATTCTAAAGCTTCACGCATCCTCAAGACGCTAATCATGGAAAAATTTCCTTTTATTGGATTGTCCATCGCCGTTAGCATTATTGCGCTTTGGACACAAAAAAAAGGAGGTTCCATCGCCTCGGAAGACATCCTGCCGTTGCTTGCGCGTTGTCTGCATGCCCTTGTTTCCTATGCAGCTTATTTAGGGAAAATTTTCTTCCCTTGTAATCTTGCCCTGTTTTATCCTTATTATTTTTCCCTGCCGCTGTGGAAATTAGTGGTTTCCGTTTCCATTCTTGCAGGAATCACGAGTTTTACAATTTATGCCATCAAGAAACTGCCTTTTTTGTTCGTGGGTTGGTTTTGGTACCTGATCACGCTGATTCCCGTCATTGGATTGGTACAAATCGGCAAACAATCCATGGCGGACCGCTATACTTATTTGCCGTCCATCGGTATTGCCGTTATGCTGGCTTGGGGCATCCCTCTTTTGTTTACGAAAGAAAAAACAAAAAAAAATATTTTGTTGCCGGCAGGCATTGTTACCTTGACCATCCTGACTGTTTTAACATGGCAGCAATGTGGCTACTGGAAAAACAGCAACACAATCTGGATGCATACGCTGCAGGCAACAAAAGATAACTACTTGGCGCACAATAACCTGGGTATAGCGCTTTTTAGACAGGGAAGAATCAAAGAGGCTCTTGATCAATACAATAAGGCTCTTCTTATCGCCCCGAATTATTTCGACGCGTATGGCAACCGTGGCAATGCTTACGCCCAAATGGGCCAACATCAGCAAGCCATGAATGATTATACTAAAGCCATCAGTCTGAAGCCTAATTCCGCCGAGGCCTATTGTGCCCGAGGAACTTATCATGGGCGACTAGGACAATATGAACAAGCGCTTCTTGACCTGACCAAAGCCATCTCTTTAAATCCGCATTATTTTGACGCCTATAACAACAGGGGAATCGTTTTGAATCAACTTCATTTATTTCAACAGGCCATCAATGATTTCAATGTGGCTCTTCAATTAAAACAAGGCTATGTTAACGCTATGAATAATCGAGCCTTCTCTTACCTGAATCTCGGAAACATAGAAGCGGGTTGCTCGGACGCCAAATTTGCGTGCAACTCGGGAAATTGCAAAGCCTTGGAATGGGCAAAAAGTAAAGGATTTTGCTTTTGATGCTCTTGCATCATTAATTGAACGCCTTGGATTCTCGGAGCGTGACGATGATTTTCGTCAAGTCGTTTCCTTTGGACGCAAAAGGTTTCGGCGACATCATCGACACCTCGCCGGCGTGCGTTTAGTTGTCCTGGAATACGGTCCCAGATTTTTTCATTGATGGTTTTTCCAAGTGCAAGAAAAACCGACGGAGCGTCGGCTTCGGCGGCAGGCAGTCGGGATCAAAGAAAAACGCCGGCAGGGTGAATTCAGCTTGACGCTTCCGGAATCCGCTTGAGCGTTGCAAGTAATTGGAGACGCAGTCTGTAGAATATTTCCGGAAAGGAAAATATTTCATGATGCATCAAATAGATAAACAAGACGATGAGAACCGACGGAAGATAGAGGACATTATCTCGCGCATGACCCTGGATGAAAAACTGGCCCAGATGCGGGGGGTTCGGGGTCTTCATGGAATGGTGCCGTTTTTCTATGGCTGGTTCGGTCCCTTCCGAACCCAAGGCGTGAAGCGGCTTGGAATACCGCCTTTGGCCTTTACGGACGGTCCGCGGGGAATCGTTTATTCCCGATGCACCTGTTTTCCGGCAACGATCGGCCGCGGCGCGTGCTGGGATCCGGAACTGGAGTACCGCATCGGCCAAGCCATGGGCAGGGAAGCGCTCAGCGTCGGGGCCAATGCCTGCGGGGCGGTCTGCATCAATCTGCTGCGTCACCCGGGATGGGGACGGGCGCAGGAAACCTACGGGGCTGATACCGTGCATGTCGGAAAGCTCGGCGCCGGGCTTGTGCGGGGGCTGGCTGAATTTGTTATGCCCGTCGTCAAACATTTTGCCTGCAACAGTATTGAAAAATCCCGTTTTCGGGTCAGCGTCAATATTGATGAAAAAACGCTGCGAGAAGTTTATCTGCCGCATTTCAAGCAATGCATCGACGCCGGGGCCGCCGCGGTGATGTCGGCCTACAATCGGGTCAATGGAATTTACTGCGGCGAAAACAGCCATCTTCTGAAAGACATTCTCAAAGGTGAATGGGGCTTCCAGGGCTTTGTGATTTCCGACTGGTATCTGGGATGCAGGAGCACGGCGGATTCCATCCGGGCGGGCCTCGATATTGAAATGCCGCAGGGCTTTTATTTTCTGCCCTTCCGCATCAAGAGAGCGCTGAAGCGCGGCGAAATTTCCATGGCAATGATTGACGAAGTCACCCGGCGCATTCTCAGCATGAAAATGAAATTCGGTTTTATGAAGGACAGGTCCGGCAAAACAATCGACGTTGACTGGACGGCCCATGCCGAATTAGCGCTGGAGGCCGCTCGAGGGAGCATCGTTTTGCTGAAGAACGAAGGCAATGTTTTGCCGTTGGATCGGCGGTCGATCAAGACCCTCGCGGTCATCGGTTCGCTGGCGAAGCATGCCAATCTCGGCAGCCGGGGCAGCACCGAGGTGAGACCGCCGTGGTTCATCACGCCTTTCGAGGGAATATCCAAAACGGCGGGTGCGGGGATTCATGTTGTGTACGCGAAGGGCGGAAACAAAGCGCGGCGACTTGCCGAAACGGCAGACGCCGTCGTCGTAGTGGAAGGCTTGACCAGACGCGACGAAGGAGAATATTTCCCCCTGATGGGCGGCGGAGACAGAATCAAGCTCGAGCTTCGGCCGGAAAAAGAACGGCTTATCCGGGACGTGGCCGCGGTGAATGCCCAATGCGCCGTCGTTCTCATCGGCGGAAGCGCCATCGGCATGTCTTCCTGGATCAAACATGTTCCCTCCGTTCTCATGGCCTGGTATCCCGGCATGCAGGGTGGACGCGCCATCGCTGAAATATTGTTCGGGGACGAGAATCCGTCCGGCCGGCTTCCCGTCACGTTTCCGGTTTCCACCGAACAACTTCCCCTTCTCGACAATATTTCCAACGACGTGACTTATGATTTCTGGCATGATTACCGCTTCTATGAGATTAACGGCCAGGTTCCGCAATTTCCTTTCGGTCACGGCTTGAGTTATACCGCTTTCGCATACAGGAATCTCGAAATTAAAAATCGAACCGTGCATCCGGGGGAAAATCTGAAGCTTGCGTTTCATCTTGAAAACACCGGCAAACGTGCCGGCTGGGAAACGCCGCAGGTTTATATCGACGGAGATCCTTCCCCGTGGACGCCGCAGGCGGTGAAAAGACTCATGGCCTTTCAAAAAGTCCATCTTGCGTCCGGAGAACGGAAAAAAGTGACGATGGAGATTCCGGTCAATGACCTTGCCTCCTATGACGTTGACAGCAGACAATGGACGGTTGAACGGCGCGACTACACGGTTGCGGTCGGAAGTTCATCGCGCGACATCAGACTCACCGGGAAGTTTTCGGTGTCATGATCCATCCGCGGAATCCCGGTGACATGACCCTTCATCCTGCTTGCCCGGTGGGCGCAAACGATTGAAACATCGGCCGTCCTGGAAGAGCCGGAATCCCCCCCGCCGTTCATTTTCTCGCTAGGGGAAGGTGTATAAAAAGCCTATGGCTGTTCCCCGTCCTTTCTCGGCGTGCGACGTCCGAAACAGGATTCCCTCGGACAAAGCTGGCAATTGCAGAAATCTTGGGCCGAATCAAAATAAATACCGGAAATGGATTTTAGCGGTAAAAGCAGGCAACTGTCGGTTAAGGTAATTCCGATATCAGCCGGCGCGGTTCCCAAAATTCTGAACAGAGGACGCTGTTCGGTCAGAGGCCAATCCGGAAGAGCTCCGGGATTCATGCAAGACATAAAATGATCTTCGCAAAGGGGTTTAAGCCGCTTTTCCAGCTCTCCGACGGCCGCACCCAGGGCCATGTTCATAATCGTATCCGTCCAAAAACTTTCAAGCAGATCAGGATAATTTTTTGCCCAAGCCTCCAGTTCGGTCCCGCAAGTCGCCACGAAGGCATATATTTTGGCCGCGGGCTTTATGTTCGTCAGGAGCAACCGGCCTGTCAACGCCGTGCCGTCTATGACAACGCCGTCGGTTGTAAAGCGTTCGGGAGTCACTTCACGGTAAGCGGCTTTTGGCCGGGCGATCATCTGCGCCTCAGCGACAAGCTCGGCGATGCGCAAGGCGTGTTCGGAGCCTGGTTTGACGCGCAGCGCGTTGCAAAGCAGTGCAGAATCTATCGTTAAGGATATGGATTCAATAATCTGTGGTAATCCCATGGTCAATTTGTCCCTTCAGGGAAAGATAATGCATCGAGATAAAGTTGCTGGAAACCGGGATCCTGCACAAGCGTCACCTCTTGAACATCGTCTCTTAATTTTCTGACTTCGTCCATGAAATCATCATCCGTACATCCCAGAGCCGCGGCCCTCAGACTGGTATTGCCAAGACAAATATAATTCGCCTCCGGAAAGTCCGGAACGAAACCCATTCGCCGAAAATTGTCCATGTCCAGGTATTCTCCCAAGGCGCCGGCAACGATGACCTGTTTTATGTCTTTCTCGGCGCATCCGGAAACAGCTAAAACCCTGAGGGAGGCTGCCAGAGAAGCTCCCTTGGCCAGTTGTATCTGCCGGACATCTCTTTGGGTAATCTCAATAGGCTCCCAGAGTTTGATTCGTTTTTGTCCTTGCCGCTCAGACGTCAGGGCGGGATACGGAAGCGGCATGAACTTCATCATGCCGCCGGCGTCAACAATGCCTCGCTTGAGAAAAATTGACAGAACGTCTATCAACGCCGTTCCGCAAAGGCCGGCGGGTTTTCCTTGTCCCAGCATCTCATAAACCAAAGCGCCTTTTTCCTCCCGGATATGCGTGATGGCGCCGTCATCGGCAGTCATGCCACAGGTAATATTCATGCCTTCCAGAGCAGGGCCCATCGCGCAGGACGCGGCAAAAATCTTGCCCTGCGGATTGATCAAAAATATTTCACCATTGGTTCCAAGATCTATGAAAAACGTTTTTTCTTTATAACCTGATTTGCTGCAGACGGCCAGACCGCCTATCAGGTCGGCTCCCAGAAAGGCGCTGTGCACCGGAAGAATAGTCATGCGTGTGGATGATGGAAAGCCGAGATCAGGAGTGAAATTTTCAAAGTCGCGCGTCGGGGCAAGATAAGGCGCTCTGCCCAGAGAAGCAACCTCGAGTCCCAAGAGCAGATACAGCATGGTGGTATTCCCGGAAAACACGACGTGTCTTATCCGCTTTGGCGGCAATTTCATTTTTTTGGATACAAAGCTTATCGAGTCTTTGACGCTTTGACGAACCATTCCGGTCAAACGCTCGCGAATTGTCCTGTCATCAGCCGCGGCAATGCGGGAAATGACGTCATCTCCCCAGCGGCGCTGGGGATTGAGAAAGTTATCCACGACGCAGGTCTCGCCGGAGGTGTGGACAAGGGCTATTTTAATGGAGGTGGTTCCAATATCTACCGCCACGCCGGCGATATCGTCCGGAGACCATTTCGGATACAGATCATCCACTTGCCGGGTTTTTTTCTGAATATAAACAGCGACATTTTCATATAGAAACGTCCGGCAGGCGAGACAGTTCCCCCTGACGTTTACCGGATCAGCATCCGGCGATGCCTGAGTAACGGCGCCCTCAATCTTCACCTCGCATTTTTTGCAGATACCTTTTCCGCCGCAGGGGGTATTCAGTCTCACGCCCATGTCCATCAGGGCATCTGCCAGCAGAGTGCCCCGGGCAAAGGACTGAGTTTTCCCGGAAGGAAGCAAGGTCAGTAAACAGGCCCTCATGTTTCTAAAATGGAACCTCTCTTCACGAAAGTCATCTGCGTATAGATTCGCAAACAAACAAATTATGATTTGTGCTTTTTACCCTTTCTTCTGATATTCCTCAAGTGCGGCAAAGAAAGCTTCCAGATTTCTCACAGGCGTTCCCGGCGGGATATCGCAGCCGGAAGAGGGTACAAAATTATGATAGCCGGACACTTTTTCCAGCAGTGCAAGGGTTCTGGCTTTGACCTCCCCGGGTGTTCCATTCCTGAAAATACTGCTCGGATCAATATTCCCGAAAGCCAGAGTATCCGATGGGATCTGAGGCAGGATATCGTTCATATCCACAGCATTGCCGAAGTGGTACCCGCGCGCTCCGGTATCGAGCATGACAGGCACTAATTTGCGGGTGTTGCCGCAGTTATGAAGCACAACCATAAAGTTTTCATCCTGTACTGAAGCAACGATCTGTTTAACATAATTTGATGAGAACTCCTGGCATTGCCTCGGGGAAATGAGTCCCGCGGCCGGTTCGGCAATAAAGATACCATTCGCGCCGGCATCCTTAAACGCCTTCGCATAAGCGATGAGAAAATAGGTGCACTTTTCCAGTACAGTATGAACCATATCCGGTTCTTCGATGAGTTTCATAAATATTTGGTTTATGTCGCACAGCCGTCCCGCCAGTGAAAACGGCCCGATGACACAGCCAAACAGCGGCTTGTCGGTCATTCCTTTCGATGCCAGCGCCAATGCTTCAAGATAAACACCCGTGCGTCCCTGACCAATGCCGGGGACCCTCAGTGAAGCGGCAGCCTGTCTATGGTCTATAAGTTGTCCGATCACCGTCGGTGTTTCATTTTGCTCATATCTGACCTTTGCGCCGAAGGCTTCAGCCTCCACCGATAAATCCATGATTGTTACAAATCCTGCACAGGCGGGAAATTTATCCGCTAACGCCTGTAAACAAAGCGCCTGCTTTTTGCCGTCTTGAACAACATCCAGCACATTCATGCCGGTTAATGCCAGACTCACATAGGTCATGAGGGGGAATCCCTTCCGCGGCATTGAGTTGGCTATCGTGGCACACCACTGTTTTATGGCCTTCTGCATCATCTTTTCTCCTGTTAGTATTGGCCGGCGTGAATTTCCGCTACCGTTTCGAAGATGGTTTTGATGTTGGCCTCGGGCATGGTGTACTGCATTTCATGGGTCGTTCCCAATACGAACCGGTTTTTTTCGCGGCCGATTTTGTATGCTTTCAGGATATCCTCCTTGAATTCCTGCGGGCTCATGCTTTCACCCCGTTGGGTATCAATGCCTGTGATAAAAGTCAGTTTGTCGCCGTACTTGGCATACGCCGTAGCGAGGTCATTGCCGGCCATGGGTTGAAAGGCCTGCAGCATATCCAGACCGGCTTCGACATAGGCATCCAGCAAGGTCATCTGAAAACCGCAGGAATGCAGAATGGCAAACGCGCCGGCTTCATGAGTCTCGTCAATGATTCTCTTCAGATGAGGGTAAATCATGTTCTTCCACATGCGCGGGGAAAGAAACGTCCGGTTATTATAGCCGTAATCATCCAGAATAAAAATCGCATCCGCTCCTGCTTTGACCGAATTTCTGATGATGTTAATTTCGTTATTTGTCCAGCGCGTGAGGAAATCCTGCATCTCTTCGGGGTAATCCACCAGGAAGGTCAGGTATCGCTCCGTACCGAAAAGACTTTGTTCAGGGAAGTCAAAAGCCCCCCAAACCGCGGATGAAAGACATTTATCCGGATATTTGCGCCGCATCTTGCGAATGATGTTGTAGCGCGAAGCGTCACTGAGATCCGGGAAACGGTATGTGCGCAGGTCTTCGACTTTTTTAATGGGAGGTTCATGCGTGTCCTCATAGATGCCGCTGCCGATGGAACGGACGGTGCCGTACACATCCTTGGTGACGAATCGCCAATTTTCGAAACCAAATTTGGCAAAACGATAGGGCGTGCTGTGCTGAAACATGCCCATGTCGGAACCGAGCTGAAAGGCGTATTCTGCGGCCGTGTTGAAAACAAAGAAGTCCATCATCAAAGGCGCAAAACGCCATAAATACGGCGCGTTCATTTCGCCCGTGTTGTGAAAACGATTCCACAGGAAGCGCCCGGCCATATTTCCCCAAAAACCATCATAGGGTTTGTACTGTGCCATGAGCTTGCAGCAGCCGTGGGGATTGAGCCAGTAGAAAACAGGCACTCTGTCCACCGGCAGGCCTCGGCTTGCCGCCAAAAAACGTTCACGGGATGTCATCGCTTCTTTTTTGTTCATAAAACAGACCTCGCATAATCTTTGGCCGATGTGGAATCCGGGCCGTAGAAATCCGCTCCGATTTCTGTTGCGTATTTCTGGGTGATGGGTGCGCCGCCGATCATGATTTTCACGCCGGCGCGCAGACCGGCTGATTGAATGGCATCAACGATTTCCCTCATGACCGGCATGGTCGTCGTCAGCAGCGCGGACATGCCCACGACAGCAGGCTTGTTTTCCCGAATGGCATTGACAAAAGCTTCCACAGGAACATCAGCGCCAAGATCAATGACTTCAAATCCGGCCCCTTCCAGCGCCATGCCCACCATATTCTTGCCGATATCATGAAGGTCGCCTTTCACCGTGCCAATAACTGCCTTGCCCAAATAGGCCGAACCACCTTTCGCCAGAAGGGGTTTAAGCAACTTGAGACCCTCCTGCATTGCTTTGGAAGCCACGAGCATTTCCGGAAGATAGTACTCGCCGTTTTGGAATAAAACGCCGACTTCATCCATCGCCGGAACCAGCGCTACTCGCATGATGTCTTCCGCGGAAACACCTTGGGCAAGCAGTTCCTGAACGCGCGCGGCGCTTCCCTTGACATTGCCCTCGATGACAAGGCTTTTTAATTTTTCCATGCCGACCTCCTTTTAAAACAAGATTATGTTCTGGTTATGCTGGAGGATAGACAACTTTTCCCCTTATTTCTTGCATTATCGTATTTATTTTTTGTAAAATTGTGCTTAGGCTATTTCTCCCAATGAAAGAATTTATTTAATGATTCAGGATATTTTAATAAAGGAATGAAGGAGGAGATCTTAAAATATAAAATTTGTGCTTGACCTGATGTGCCCGGATATCTAGAATGATACGATGAATGCTGTCAATCATTTATCAACACCTCTTTCAATTTTCGGAAAACAAATCGAATCGGTGAATGAAGCCTATCGCAAAAAATGGGCTATCAATATTTTTGTAACGGACACCGACGGGGTCTTGCTGTATGGCCGGGCTCCCTGCCGGCAGGTAAACCGTCCCGAGTGCCGCTCGGCCCGCAAATCAGCGATAGCCGAAGCTCTGCGCTGGGGCGAACCGGTGATTAGCCTGTGTCCCAAACGGTTTTTCATCTGGGGCGTGCCCTGCATGATTAACAGCCGGGTGTTGGGCGGCGTGATCGCATGGATTCCCGAACAAGATGTTTTTCCGAATGATTCCGGAAAGCCGGCATCCGATATCGTGAAGGCTTCTGGGGATCTTTTGCAATTGTGCGAACGGGAGAATCTCGTCAATGCGGAGTTATTGAAGGCCAACCGTATTTTTCATCAAAACGAACAAACACGCGCCGAGGCGATTCACGAATACAAGGTGCGCGGAGTTTCGGCACTCCGGGATATGTATTCCCAAGTGGAGCCGGCCCTGTTACTGGCCCTGCGGCAGGGCAACAAGGCCGAAGCCAGACGCCATATCAACCGCCTGCTGATCGCCATGATACACCAGGCCGGCGGGAATCTGGATCTCATCAAAGGTCTTTTTATGGAACTGGTCGTAACCATGTATCGCACGGCGTTGGAATTGGGCGGTGAAGCCGAGAGTCTTTTGGGAAAAAATTATGAAGCGCTTATGAGGATTGCGCACATTGACAACGAAAAGCAGCTTTCCGATTGGCTTGCGTCCATGCTGGATAGGCTGATGGATTCCATCCACCGGCACAGCCCGTCCTCTGTCCCGTTTCAGTTGTATACGGCCGTCCAATACCTGCAGGCGAATCTGGCCAAGCGAATGACCAGAGACGAAGCGGCCCGTATCGCCGGCATGTCGCCGTCGCATTTTTCCCGTGAGTTTAAAAAACAATACCGACATTGCTTTTCAGAATATTTAAACAGGCTGCGCGTGGATGCCGCCTGCGAGCTGCTGACCCGTACGGATCAAAAACTTGTTGAGATTTCCATGAATGTCGGATTTAATGATCAGAGTTATTTCACAAATGTTTTTCGCCGCTTGATGGGCATCACGCCTCTGCAGTACCGCCAGAGGCACCGCGGCGCTGATGAGGAGGTCTGATCATGCAGATTCTGGAAGATCTCTCAAATGCCGTTCAGTCGGGCACCCTTCAAGAAACCGTTGTTTTGACTCATCGCGCCCTCGAATCCGGAATTGATCCCCGCGAGATTTTGGAAAAAGGCCTGATCACAGCCATGGAAATTGTTGGACAAAAATTCAAGCGCCACGAAATTTTCGTTCCCGAAATGCTGATTGCCGCGCGCGCGATGAACAAAGCCCTTTCCATCCTGGAACCGAAAATGATTCAGGACAAAATCAAAACCGCGCGAACGATTCTTCTCGGCACGGTGCAGGGCGACTTGCATGACATCGGCAAGAATCTTGTCGGCATTATGTTCAAAGGCGCCGGATTCAAGGTGATCGATCTCGGCACGGATGTCGCGGTTGAGCGCTTCATCGCGGCGGCCAAGGAACACAAACCGGATGTCATCGGTCTGTCCGCACTGCTGACGACCACCATGGGATATATGCAATTGGTCATTGAAGGTCTGCGACGGCAAGGCATTGCGGCGAAAGTCATCGTGGGCGGAGCACCGATCACGGAGGCTTACGCGAAAAAGATCAAGGCGCACGGCTATGCGGATAACGCAGCGGAAGCGGTGGACTTGGTAAAGGTACTGCTGGGACTCTAGGGAAATTTGACCCGGGCAGTGGGTCCAAATCCTTATCCTTGATATTTCGAAAAACCAGTCCCAAAATCATTCTAACCACACCCTTTTATCTTGCCCGATTTTCTCGCATCTTCTCCACATTTATCCGCCCTGAATATGCAGGACTGATTAGCTGTCTAACGCCATGACAAATATAACATCATGACGTTTTCAGCGAGGATTGCCTGAATTTCCGGGGGGAATCAGCTTTTTTAGCGTCTGAGCAAGACAAATGGTAACTAGATGATTCAACAAAACAAATATCGCCATGCGCTTTCAGCATGGTTTTTAACGCCACGTATTCCATTTTACGCTCATAATTTTCTTGACATACAGAAAACTTTTCTTATCGTATTGATCAATAAAAGAAGTTCTTATCGATGAATATCGTTGTTTTGCAGAAAAAAATTAAAACAATTTGACGAACAAAAAAAATATTTTTATGCTTGGAACATGAATAAAATAATTTTAAAGAAAAATCACTTCACGATCAGGAATGCGACCAAGGCAGATTTAGATGACCTTATGAGGGTCGAGCAGATGTGGCCGCCGGACCAACGGGCATCCGCTGATCAATTTTTGTCGAGATTGGAAATATTTCCTGAAGGATTCTGGGTAGGAGAATATGACCATACCATTGTAGGACTTTCAACCAGCTGTCTGCAACACTATCATCCTGATGACTTGACGCAGTTTCATTCCTGGAATAGCGCCACGAACAACGGATATTTGTATCCCAAGATAAACGATCCCAACGCCCTGAACGTCGTTTCGACGGTTATCGTCAAAGAATTCAGAGGAAAAGGCTTGCTCCAGGCTTTCATCGAAAAACACAAAGAGATGACGGGCAAACTCGGCCTTGCTTACAGTTTAACGGGAGCCATGCTTCCGGGATACGATGCGTATTGCCGCAAATATGGCGAGATTTCCGCTTATCAGTACGCTATCTTGCGGCACCAAAACCGCCTCGTCGATCCGCTTATAAGATCACTAGACTCTGGCGGCTACAAACTGCCTGATGAAAGGCATGTGATGCCTAACTATTTTCAAAGTTCAGAGAGCCGCAATTACGCGGCGCTGCTTGTGTATCACAACCGAACGATGGCAAGGTCTTGACCATTCGACTCGGCGAAAACAGATTATTGTCTTATCCCTTTAGATAAAAATAAATTCCGGCAGACAAAGTTTCAACTTGCTTTCGGGTTTCGTCCGTCAACGGTCCCGCCGCCTGCGTCTTGTTAACATCTAACACGACGGGTTTCCCTTCATGCATGACATAATCGAATCGCCCATAATCCATTTTCAGTTGTTCGCGAAGCGAAATCAGTTCTTCAGGAATATCGACCGGCGTAATTTTAGTGACGCACCGACGGAACTTGACGATGGGATGAGGGCATCCGTAACGGCCCGACAGGCTCACGTTTCCGAGAAACGTCCAATATCGCACGAAGTACAACCCCTTCTCCCGTTCGGGTATAAATTTTTCGACGATAAGATGATGATTATTCCATACGCTCAAAGGAACGTCCTGCATGCTATTAAAAATGGGATATTCCAAGGGGTCGAGCGATGAAAGCCGGCCCCATGAATTTGTTATCCCCCGCCATCTATGGATCTGGGGTGGTTTGAGCATCCTGCTGGCAAGAGAAAACAATTTGAATGAGGAACGATGCTCGGGTACGCCTCCGTAATTTTTGTCGGTTTTTACGATCACCGGTCCGTCATATCGGCAATCTTTCTCCAATTTTATGCTGCTATAACGTTTTCTGGAAATATCGAAAACTCTGCCGTTGATGGCCACAGGATACTTTGAAACACAATTTGCATACTCTTCAGGCACAAGGGTTTGATTCACGTGAAGGAAAAGAACATCCGCGGATGGAGGATTGAAAGGACCCTCGTGATGAATGACCCGGTGTCCCGCTGCCATCCACGCAAGCGCCATCACATCCGCGAGATATGTTATCGGTAACGCGCTTTTTTCTTTCAGCAGTAGAATCGTTTTTTTTATCACATTTTCTTTCCCATCTTTGCAATTTCCCTGTGCTCGAAATCAATCCTTCGAAGCGGAAGCAGCCGAAAGACTTCAAGCAATGTTTTCATCTTGTCTTACCCAAACATGATAAAAAAAATCCGGATGAATATCATCCACTCTATCGAGGCTGAGCGTCCATCTATGATTCATGCTGAAAGTATCTCGATCAATTGCAATTCCATCCAACTGATTCTTCCATTTGATGAATTGACGCGAGAAGAAAGCCTTCGTTGTTATCCGGTCTATTTGATTTAAATAATTTCTAATTTGATCGAAACGCATTTCCATAAGAGAAGTCGTATTGATGAAGAGCTGAAAATGATCGTCCGGCATCTTTTCTATTTGATTGGCAGTAAAAAATGCGAATCGACTCTCTTTCAGTTCATCGCGAATTTCATCAAAACTATCAAAATGGCGGAATTCAAATATTTTTTCACCCGGAAATATTGATTTGATATACCATTGCGCTACGTAAAGCGCAGGCGTAATATCGAAAATATAATAACGATAATTTGTCGTACGACCAAAAACCTCGGCCAGCCTTCCATGCCCTGCGCCAAGCTCTCCTACAATAACGTTTTCGTTCCCGTCGTAGCTGAGATGTTCGAGCAAAATATTTCTTTCCCGGACAGAATGAGCGATGTCCGAAGAAATAAGACGACCTTTATGCCAGATCCGAAATGGATTTCCGATTTCCGATTCGCTGAGTTGTGCCAAAAGATTGAATTTGTCTTGATCTTGAACATAGTCCCAAAGCAAACCAACGGCGACGCGATAAATTTCTCGGTTCGAGACGTCCGCCAATGGATATGTTGGGTCATCAAACGTCAATGATGAATGAAAGCCGACGTGATTGGGAATCTCACACGGATTGAACCATGGCTCCGTTGAAAATTTCATGGTCCAGGTTTTAAATATCCGCCTCACTTGAGGATTGTCCAGGTTAATCATAAGCCAATTTTGATAATAGTGCGACACGGTTCTCTTAAAATTTTCTATTCCATATCTCTCCAGCAGTTGAAGATGAAACCGGCCATGAACACGCCAAAATTCGGAAGGCCTATAAATAGGATTCTGACTCTCCAACTCGCGATTCATTTCTCGGATGGTATCCAGCATTTGACGGGTCTGCGCCTGAGCAACCCCATCGGTCGCTCTCGCCTTTAGAAACCTTATGCGACTCAAATGAAGAGCAATCTGTTGATTGGTAGAATCCAATATCGCCGCTTCCCGCAGAGACAACTCGGCAGATTCATAATCCCCAGAATTTGCAGAAGATATCGCCTGATCGACCAGTAATTCAATTTTTTGTTTTTCCTCTAATGTATTATAATAACTTGCCTCGCGAAGTTCGTTAAAAACGAAGCGCCTTAATCGATAAGGCATCAAATAAATCAGTTTCCGAATGAAGAACATTGCTGTTTTCTTAACCATCGATGGCTTCCTTGTTTATTACCATAACAGTTAGGACAAGAAACTACAATCACGAATTAATCCGCAGATCTTAGCCAAACTCTAAACGAGGATTCCTCCGGAATAGGATACAGGAAAAAAACATTATATTCGTTTTTCCGCCGCTAAAGTCTTTTGAAATGATTTTCTCAAACCACTTTTTTACAACGACCAGTGGAATCGTTCTCGGTATGAGCTTGAAGAGAGAGAGCCGGGTCAAAAAGTCTTGATCTCGCAGATGATTCATTTTGACTTGCACGCTCTTTGCTCATCGGATTCTTGGCTCAAGGCGAAAAAAAGTCTAACGTCTGCTTTGTTTCATATTGCAGCATATCAATAAGCATTCATGATCTTGAAACAGCATCGGTTGGCAATGCTTGGCGTTTTCTCTTCAATGAGCGGTTCAGCACGATCATCAACTCGCGCCTGTTTTGTTTTACTTGTCCCGACAAATTATTCGAATGAACACGTTTATATAAAAGAACATTTTCAAGAATGCCGATTTTTTCATCTTGATCTTTGATTCGGGCAAACCAGTCGGCATCGCAGGCAATCTCAAAAGATTCGTCAAAAAGTCCGACCCGTTCAAAAGCCCGGCGGCGGACGCAAAGCGTACCGGGGGTATAACCCACTATTCCGTGGTCAAAAAATTCCGCGCGGAAGCCCGGCCGAAGTACTGTGCACGATTCCAAAAATAATTTCACCCGGCCGATAGAAAATTCACAAAGGGGGTTCAAACAGTGAAATGCCATCTGAAGCGATAACTTATCAGGCGCCCAGTAATCGTCACCGTCCAGAAATAACACCCATTCTCCCGATGCCTTGTAAATCCCGTAATTGCGGGCGTTGGCCAGTCCATCTCCGGGCTGAAGAAAAGTATGTGACGTTTGAATATCGCTTGGCAATTTCCGGAGTCGCATCTGTTGAATTCCCATCTATAAGAAGTATTTCTTCGGGCAGGATGGATTGCGAAAGCACCGACTCGATGGCCCGAGCCAGGTAAAGTTCTTCGTTTTTAACGACCATGATCACGCTGATATTATTTTTCATCGTCAAAAGGAACCCACCGTCGCATGCCCATAGTTTTTCATCTCCATCAATTTTCCCATTCGCTTTTTAAATTGACCGATGATTGATGATCCGTCGCGGACTATTTCATCAAAGCCTTGGACCATCCTTACAGAATGCGCGTTGTGGAGAATCGTCGTTTTATTTTCCTTCAACCAGAAGGAAAGTTTTTGCGTCGTTTCCTGCAGAAACTGCCTTTTCCGGCCGAGATGAATCCCGTCTTTTTTATCCTCCACAGCCAATTCTCCGGTGAGATCCGAGCCGACGTGGAGGAATCCACGCGAAGACTGAATAACATGTCGCCGAGATGAGTTCAATATCTTTATTGTTCCTCGTGCGATTCGACAACGCGCCGGATGGGTTCGCTCGAATGCGGCGGCCAATTAGGTTTTGATCAAGGACAACAAAAAAAAAGTGAAAAGCTTTAAAGTAAGGCCTCAGCAAAACACCTTCAGCTTGACCATTGACAACCATAACGTCTTTCGGAATAATCTTCTTGACACGCCGGGCTGAGTGTTTTATTTTTACTTACACAAGGAGGACGTGTTCCTCAATCAATTCAGGTATCCAATCTCAAACCAAAGATTGTTTTCGTGCGTCTCTTAACTGATGGCAGTTGACGCCCCGTTGGAGAAAATGGAACAAGGATGTGCCATAAATCTCTGATCGCAATCACCCTTGGAGTAATGCTGTTTTCAGCGTGTTCATATGATGTTTCCCAAAAAGGAACGTATATGAAGAATTATTACGAGGCCCTGAAGAAGACGGATCCGCGACAAATCGCATTGCTTAAGGCGGGGTCCGATGAGGAGAAAAAGGCTGTCGATCAGTTTAAAGATTTCTACCGGGTCTTCTCATTGGAGAAAATCCGCGGCAACGTAAGGACCCTCTACCGCGAAGACGCCTATTTTCGAGACGGCTTCCGGGAAGCAATGGGCATCGACGCCATCGAGAAATATTTCGTCAGCTCGACGGAGGCCTTTTGGGAATGCACCTTCGACATTCAGGATGTCGCCGTTCATGAAGGTAATTATTATTTCCGCTGGATCATGACGCTGGTTCCGAAGCGAAACAAAGACGAACACATTCAAGCCGTAGGCATGTCTCATGTCCGTTTCGACGAACGGGGTAAAATCGTTTTTCACCAGGATTATTGGGACACGGGCATGATTTATGAAAGGATCCCGATCCTCGGGCCCATCATGACCTGGATCAGGCAAAGAGTATAAACCGCAATTTTCATGAAGGCTTTTTGTTTTAAAGGACAGAGGGAGGCGATCGGATGGAAGGTGCAATGCGCTTAAAAATAGCCGTTGTCGGCGGCGGCGTTGCAGGGATTGTGTCGGCCTATTTAATGCAGAGGCGGCATGAAGTAACGTTGTACGAAAAAAACAGCTATATCGGCGGACACACGAATACGGTGACGATTGCCGACGGTCCGGACCGGGGAACGCCTGTCGACACGGGTTTCATCGTTCTGAATGATCGTACTTACCCCTTGTTCAACCGGTTTCTATCGCAGCTTGGCGTTGCGATCAGGAAAACGGACATGTCCTTCAGTTACGCGGATCGAAAAACCGGCCTGCAATATGCGAGTATGGATTTCAACAGTGTCTTCGCCCAGCGGAAAAATCTGATCAAACCGTCTTTCTGGAGTCTTTTGCGGGGGATTATGAAATTCAATGCTGTAACCCGCCAGCGGCTGCACGAGGGGTCCCTCGGCGGATTGACTCTTGGACAGCATCTTGAGAAGGAAGGAATCGCCAAGAAGGTTGCCGAAGAATTCGTCCTGCCCATGGCGGGGGCCATCTGGTCTGCCCCGGACGGCAAGATTGCGGATTTTCCGGCGGAGACTTTCGCCCGGTTTTACGAGAATCATGGTCTGCTTTCTCTAACCGAACATCCACAGTGGTATTTCGTCAGCGGGGGGAGTCAGTCCTATGTGCGGGCCTTCCTCAAAGATTTCAAAGGCGAAGTCGTTGCGAATTGTGCCGTTGAAGGAATCCGGCGCGAGGCTTCACGGATTGCCGTCGTTTGTCCCGGCATTGGCGAGGTATTCTATGACCGGGTCATCATCGCCACACACGCCGACGAAGCTCTCAAGCTTCTGAAAGATCCTTCGCCAGAGGAAATAAGGCTTCTGAAGGTATGGACTTATTCACAAAACAACACCGTCCTTCACCGGGACATTTCTTATTTGCCTGAAAATAAAAGAGCCTGGGCCTCTTGGAATTATATCCGCGAAGCGGAAACAGACGCGAACGCCCCCGTCACCTTGACCTACGACATGACGCGGCTGCAGCGCCTGAACACAAAGGAACGCTATTGCGTGACGCTGAATCCGGCACGGCCGATCCCGGAAGCCTTAGTGATCCGGCAGATTGCCTATACCCATCCCGTTTACAACTTCGCGTCTCTTTCTTCTCAGAAAGAGCTGGGGCGCCTAAACGGCGGAAGGAACACCTATTTCTGCGGCAGCTATTTCGGCTACGGCTTTCATGAGGATGCCGTGCGTTCGGCGGTAGAAGTAGGCCGGCTATTCGGCATCGACTTATAACATATTTCTTTTCTTCGGCATTGATGGAGCAGCACAGAAATGAGATCCTGCATTTACGAAGGCTACACGGAACACCAGCGCGTCAAGCCGGCGGAGCATCACTTCCGCTATAATCTCTATTTCTATTGCTTTGATCTCGAGGAACTACCGGAGCTGGACCGTCGCCTGCCGCTTTTCGCCTACAACCGTCTCCGCCCCGTTTCCCTTCATGACAAAGACTACCTGGATGAGGGACCGGGCACCATCCGGGAGAAACTTCTGCGGCGGCTGGAACGGGAAGTGGATATCTCTCGAATCAAACGTATTCTTCTCATCACGTCTGCCCGCTACTTCAATTATATCTTCAATCCTGTCAGTTTCTATTATTGTTTGACTCAAGACCATGAGCTTTCGGCCGTGGTCGCGGAAGTCAACAACACCTTCAACGAGAAGCACCTTTATGTGTTGAAAAGCCCCGAGGAAAACGCGCCGGGGTATGCCGCTCACTATCGGACAAACAAAGCTTTCCACGTTTCTCCCTTTAACTCGACGGCGGGGCAGTACGAGTTCTTCTTTTCCGAACCGGCCGAGGAAATCGACATCCGAATCATCCTGCATCGCGACGGGGAAAAAATTTTCGAGGCAAAGCTCTGGGGAAAATCAAAGACGCTGACGGCTGCTAATCTGGCAGCTATCATGTTGAAGCACCCCCTCATGCCTCATCTGTCCGTTCCAAGAATCTTTCTGCAGGCAGGCAAGCTCTTTTTTCAAAAAAAACTGGCCTACCTGGACAAACCTATCCCCATGAGCATGATGACCATCCGCAAGCATCCGCCCAGCCTGCTTCAAAAGGGCTGCATCTCCATCGTCGAGAAGCTCCTGGAGAAGATCAGCGTCGGAGCGCTCACCCTGCGCTTTCCCGATGGACGTATCAGAACCTTCGGAGACAACGCTTCTGATTTACGCGCGACTATCACAGTTCATGACTATGGATTTTTTACAAGATTGGTAACAGGCGGCGACGTCGGACTGGGAGAAGCTTTTGTAGAAGGGCTGTGGGATACGCAAGATATCCCGACGCTTTTCCGGCTTTTGATTAAAAACCGGGATGTCTTAAAAAACGGCTATCCGGCAACGGCCTGGCTCAAGCGCCGGAAAAACGATCTTATCCATCTGTTGAGAACCAATAACATCACGGGGGCCCGCAAAAATATCCAGAGCCACTACGACCTGAGCAATGACCTGTTCGGTCTTTTTCTTGATGAATCCATGACTTATTCCTGCGGGATCTACCACGCCGACACGGACACACCGGATAAGGCGGACCCGACGCAGCTGAAACGGGTCGCTTTCATAGGCGCCGCCTGCGCCTGGGCGGCGGCCGACTGCACGGACGAGATGCTGCCCCGGCTCCTGGATGCGGTCTCGGCCCACGGGCTGGCCCGCATGGCCGAACGGGAGATCCCGAACGCCCTGAACCGGCTGGCCCGTTCCGGCACGGACCGCCTGGCGGCCGATCTGGCCGCGGCGCTCAACCTGGTCGACTTCGGCGCACGCAGGGAAATCCGCGCCCTGCAGTCGGTGCGCGAGATCGCGACGGGCTCGCCTGCGTCTTCGGCGGCCATCGACGGCCGGATCGGACAATGGGAAGCCTACC